>ERZ827423.150-NODE-150-length-95882-cov-5.814447_pt1 | contig 95882 bp, 92 predicted proteins | sample MGYA00519775_ERZ827423 | MGnify/ENA primary metagenome ERZ827423 (study PRJEB31778, sample SAMEA3449296) | human gut metagenome | biome: human gut; feature: human-associated habitat; material: faeces | place: United Kingdom | collected 2010/2012 ... | reverse complement strand
CCGTGAAGGCGGCCGTACCGTCGGTTCCGGTGTTGTCGTTAAGGTCATCGAGTAATCGCTGAACAAAATCAAAGGAGCATTCCGATCGGAGTGCTCCTTTTTTTGCTCAAAAAGAATGCCGTCCGCGAGAAACAGCGGGCGGCATTTTGTCAGATGCGATTTTTCATGAATTCCGAAAAAGCGGCAAACACGCGCCGGTCAGGCGGGCTGATTTCTTCAACCGCGGGCAGCGCACCCAGCGGGAACCATTTCAGTTCTTGAACTTCGTTGGGGTCAGTGTTGACCTCACCGGAGAAATCCGTGCAGAGGTAGAAAATCCCCACGATGAACACTTTGTCCCCGTTGGGATAGGTATAGCGCGTATCCGGACCGGAAAACACGCCGATCAGCTCCAGCGCATTGGCACGCAGGCCGGTTTCCTCAAAAAATTCGCGCTTGGCGGCATCTTCCGGCACTTCGCCGATCTCAATTGCACCGCCGTGCATCGTCCAGAGGCCATTGTCGGCACGGCGCTGAAGCAGCACTTTTCCACCCCGAACAGGGAATACGCCTGTGCCCGCCGTCAACAGTTCCTCGTGACCGATCTTTTTGCGAAGATGCATAATGTAGCCCATGAAATCAGCCTTCTTTCGGAAAGAAAATCAGCGGTTCAGCTCGCTCTGCGGGCCGGTGGAATGATGGCTGCGGATGATCGAAGTCACCTCGTCGAAATCGGAAGAAGGAAGGTCACCGGGGATGGTGTTCTTGACCGAGCTGGTTGCATCGCCGAACTCCAGCGCGCGCTGCGGGTCGCCGTATTGCAGCAGACCGAACAGCACGCCTGCAACATAGGCGTCGCCGGAGCCGATGCGGTCCACCACGTCGATGTTTTCATAGGGCGGCTCAGTGAAGAAAGCGTCGTCCTTGCGGCAGTAAAGAATGGAGCCGAAGGTGTGCTGCTTGGGGCTGATGACGGTGCGCTGCGTCGTGGCAACATAGTCCACGCCATACTCCGTACAGTAGCTCTTCATGATGTCGCGCAGGTCGCCCGTCTTGCGGAACATGCGGCGGCTCGTCTCCTCGGAGATGAACAGGATGTCCACATAGGGAAGAATCGAAGTGATGGTGTTGTAGGCCTCCTCCTCGCTCCAAAGGTTGGCGCGATAGTTGACGTCAAAGGAAATTTGTGCGCCGCCCGCCTTGAAGCGCTTGATCATCTCCAGCGCAACGGAACGGGTGTCCTCAGAAAGCGCCAGCGTGATGCCGCTGGTGTGGAACACGCGCGTGCTGGTGTAGACGGAATCGGGAATTTCGTCAATGGAGATGGTGTTGATCGAAGAATAGCGCCGGTCGTAGATGATGGCGGGCTTGCGGGGAGAAGCGCCGCTTTCGTAGTAATAAACGCCCAAGCGCGCTGTAGGCGAGGTATCGTAGACCAGATAGTCGTCCGATACACCCTGGAAGCGGACATGGTTCTTGATGTAGGTGCCCAGTTCGTTATCGGGGAGCTTGGAGATGATGCCGGTGCGCAGTCCCAGCAGGGACACGCCCGAGGCGACGTTCAGTTCGGAACCGCCCGCGCATTTGTGAAACACTTCGCCGCGTACGATGCGTTCGTTGGAAGGGGGGGAAAGTCGCAGCATGATCTCCCCGAAGGAGATCACGTCAAAATCTTTTTTTGTCATTCTGTGAAATCACTCCTTTTGAGGAATTATGTCCCCGCGGGGACATTCTAATATTATTTTACCGTTCTCATTTATGCTTTGTCAATCGGATGAGAAACAAAAAAACACCTGTGTTGCTTGCAACGGAACACGATTTGTTTTATAATCATTTTGATAAAAAAAGTACGATGGGGGGATTTCAATATGCAGCTTCAAGGGTATGTGGACGGTCTGGCAAAGCGCGGATTGACGGTTTACGGCACGGTGGTGCGGCAGCACAACAGGGAAATTGCTTCTCATTATTGGCGCACGGATGAGCGGATCAACATCCATTCGCTGTCTAAATCCTTCCTATCCTGCGCAGTGGGTATTGCCATCGACGAAGGACTTATGAAGTTGGACGATCAAGTGATCTCTTACTTCCCGGAGAAGCTCGACGCTTCGCCTACGCCCTGGCAGGAAAAGCTGAACATCCGCAATCTTTTGACGATGTCGCCCGGCCACAGCAAGGGCATTTTGCTCGGCGATCAGCGCGATGCGCTGGAGGATACCGACTGGGTTCATTATTTCCTCAACTATCCCATGGATTTTGAGCCCGGTACGCAGTTTGCCTACGATACCGGCGCAACGTTTATGTGCTCCGCCATTTTGCAGAAGCAAAGCGGCATGACCGCGTTGGATTACCTGAAACCGCGTCTCTTCACGCCGCTGGGCATCCGCAATCCGCAGTGGTTCACCAGCCCGGATGGAATTACGCTGGGCGGCGGCGGACTGCATCTGAATGTGAAAGAGATCAGCCGCTTTGGCCAGATGCTGCTGGATAAGGGCGTGTATGAGGGAAAGCGACTTGTGCCGGAGGAATATCTTGCGCTGGCTACGCGCAAGCAGATCGACAACGAGGGTACGCCCGATTGGAGCCAGGGCTACGGCTTCCAGTTCTGGATGTGCGCACCGAAGGGCGTGTATCGCGGCGATGGCAAGAACGGACAATATTGCATTGTATGCCCGGATCAGGATGCAGTGATTGCCATCACGTCGCATGAGGAATTCAATTTGCAGGGCATTTTGGACTGCGTTTGGGAAAGTATCCTGCCACAGCTGTAAGATGAGGAAGAGAACATGAATCTGGACTTTTGCTCGCTGTTCAGCGGATCAACCGGGAACAGCGAGCTGGTGGCCTTTGACGATACGCTGCTGCTGATCGACGCTGGGCGCACCGGAAAGGCGCTGGACGAAGCGGTGCGCCGTCAGGGCTTTGATATGCGCATGGTGCGCGCCATATTGGTCACGCATGAGCACATCGACCACATCCGCGGCGTGGGAGTGCTGGCGCGGAAATACGGTATGGAGGTCTATGCCAGTCACGGCACGTGGGAGGCGATGGCGGATAAAGTGGGAGAGATTCCCGCGCGCCAGCGCTGCGAGTTCGACCCGGATGCGGATTTTTACATCGACAAGGTCAATGTGCTGCCGTTTTCGATTCCGCACGATGCGGCACAGCCGACGGGTTTTTCGCTTACCTGCGGCGGCAAAAAGGTATCGGTCATGACCGACCTTGGGCATACTACGAAGGATCTCCTGTCCTGGGTGGAGGGCTCCGACGTGATGCTGCTGGAGGCCAATCACGATATCCAGATGCTGCGCGACGGATCGTATCCGGAAAGGCTCAAGCGGCGCATCCTTTCCAATAAGGGACACCTTTCCAATGACGCCTGCGGCATGGCGCTGACCGACCTGATCAACTGCGGCACAAGGCACGTTTACCTCGGCCATTTGAGCGAGGAAAACAATGTGCCGGAGTTGGCGTATTCCACCGTGGCGCACATATTGGAAACCATCGGCGCAAAGGTGGGCAGCGATGTTGAGCTGCGCATGACCTTTCCCGACCATGCGGCGGAGCCGATCTCCCTGTGACAGAGAAATTCTGACCCGAGGAGAGAGGCATTGTGAGAAAAACTTGGAAAAAACTGGGGCTGCTGGCCGCACTTTGCGGCACGGCAGTCCTTTTTGCGTGCGCAAAACCTCCGGCAGCACCGGAAAACACGCCGCATCTTGTGCAGCAGGCGCAGACGATGCAGGGGGAAGAAACACTGGCGGACATGGTGGAACGCCTGAGCCCCGCCGTGGTGGGCATTGCCAACGTGCAGAACGGAAAGCAGGGCATCGGCTCCGGTGTGTTCGTGACGACGGACGGCTATGTGCTGACCAATCATCATGTTGCTGCGGCGGGGAATGAGGTGGTTTTGATTTTTTCAGACGGCGCAAAGCAATCCGCGCACACCGTTTGGAGCAGCAAGGCGCTCGATCTTGCCGTGATCAAGGCAGAAGGGAACTTTGCCTGTGCGGCCTTGGGCAGCGTGGAAAGCGTTCGTGCGGGGGAGAGCGTCATCGCCATCGGTACGCCGCTGGCACTGCAATTCCAGCACACCGTCACCCGCGGCATCGTCAGCGCGGTGGATCGGACGCTGCAAGTGCCCTCCGAGGGGAGTACAGCTTTTCTGGAACAGTTGATCCAGACCGACGCGGCGATCAATCCCGGCAACTCCGGCGGGCCGCTGCTCAATGCCAAAGGCGAAGTGATCGGTATCATCACTGTGCGCGTAGAAGAAGCTGCGGGCATCGGCTTTGCCATCCCCATCGACATTGCAAAGCCCATTTTGCAGCACTTTATTGCAGAAGGCAGCTTTACCGCGCCAAAGCTCGGCGCTTATCTTTTTGACAGCGAAATTGCGCGGTTCTATGATGAAAACAGCACCATGACGGCAGGACTCTACGTCATCGGCGTGGAACCGAACAGCCCGGCGGAGCGGGCGGGCCTTCGGGAAGGCGATATCCTGCTCAGCGCCGACGGCAGAACTTGCCGCACGCTGCTTGATCTGCGGTATCAGATTTTTGCCCATCGAGTGGGGGAGAAAATGGCGCTGCGTGTGCTGCGCGGGGCGGAGAGTTTAGACATTTCGGTGCGGCTGGCGGCGGAGTAAGCAATCGACATTGGGGCGTGCTTGGAGTATAATGGAGGCGAGGTGAGGTTTGTGACCCAATCATCCCGCAAATTTTTGATGACCAATGCGCTTTATGCGTTGATTGCGCTGCTGCTGATCGTGCTGCCGCAGCTGCTGGGGAAAGCGGAGCTGGAACCGTACAGTGTAGGCTACTGCCTGTACATGGTGCTGGTGGAATTCGGCACGATTGTGCTGCCGACGCTGCTCTTTTTCCTCACGCCCTGGGGACGCGAGAGCGCGAAGGAAACCTGGATGCAGAAGCCCACGGCAGCCATTTTGCTGATGATTCCGCTGGCGGTGTGCGCATATTTCTGCATCAACGGCGTGACGGTGCTGTGGATGCTGCTGCTTCAGGCGTTGGGCTTCGAGAGCATGACGCAGATGGTGCCGCCGCCCGAAACGGGAGCCCAGCTCGGCCTTGGGCTGCTGGTGATTGCGCTGACGCCGGCGCTTTGCGAGGAATTTTTCTTTCGCGGCGTATTGCAGCCTGCGCTGCACCGACGGATGCACCCGGCAGCGGCCATTGTGCTGGGCGGATGCCTGTTCGGCCTGGTGCACGGCCAGCTGGCTGCGCTGCCGAGCCATGTGCTGCTGGGCATGGGGCTGTGTTTGGCAGCATATTTGACCCGCTCAATTTGGTATACCATCGTCTGGCATTTCATTCAGAACGGCATAGCTGTTGTAATCGGGTATTTCTCGCGCGACATCCTAGCGGCTTCCCAAAGCGTGACCGGCATGGACAGCATGCAGATGTTTGCGCAGAAGCCGCTGACCATGGCGCTGAGCGGCGGGTTCATGATGGTGATGTTCGGTGCGGCGACGGCACTGTTCTTTGTGCTGCTGTGGACTGCGACGCGCAGCCATCGAAAGGAGCCGATTCTGCGCGAGGAAAAGCCTTCTCCGCTGGCCTGGCTGCCGATGCTTCCGGCGGCGGCCTGCGTTCTCTACCGCTATATCGTCAACGCCATTTCCATTTGGGGAGGTGGAGCCTGATGCGCGCGGCGCTGCTTTGCGTGGGCAAACTCAAGGAAAAATACTGGAGGGATGCCTGTGCGGAATACTTGAAGCGCCTGACCCGCTACGGGCAGGTGGAGCTGATTGAAGTGCCGGACGCTCCCGAACCCGCGCACGCCAGCCCAGGCGCGGATGCGCAGGTGCTGCGCATCGAAGGGGAACGGCTGTTGGCCAAGATTCGCCCGGACGACTATGTGATTGCGCTGGCGATTGACGGCAAAAGTTATACGTCGGTCGGTTTTGCGGAGCATGTGGAAAAGGTGATGCTGAAAGGGCGCATGGTGTTTGTCATCGGCGGATCACTCGGTTTGTCGCCTGAGGTCTATGCGCGGGCCAACGAGCGAATCTCTTTTTCGGCACTGACTTTTCCACATCAGATGATGCGCGTGATCTTTCTCGAGCAGCTCTATCGCGCTTGCCGCATACAGGCCAAGGAGCCGTATCACAAGTAAAAAAGGCCGAAAAATGCGGCTTTTTCCACAGGATTGACAGAAAAACTGCGTTTTCCCAACGAAGATCTCCAGTTGTGCACAAGTTATCCACAGAAAATGTGGATAACACAGTGTGTGCGACTGAAAGGCAGGTTATCCACAATTCCCGCACAAGTCTGTGGAAAAGTGAGGATTCGCTGTGGATATTGCCTGTGGATTGTGGAAAAAGACGGGGATAAGAATGTGTATAAATCCTGTCAAGAAACGATTTGTAGTTTACAAATGATTAAAGATAAAAAAGAGGAGTTGTGACATCATGAACGTTTGCGTCTATCCCAACGGGGATCTTGCGGCCATTGCAGCGGCGGTGCTGATTGCGGGACAGGTGGTAGATAAGCCGGGTTGCGTGCTCGGCCTTGCTACGGGTTCCACGCCCTTGCCCATTTATCGCGAGCTGATTGCCATGAGCCATCGCGGCGTGCTTGATTTTTCCAAGGTGACGACCTATAATCTGGACGAATATGTCGGCCTGGGGCCGGATCATCCCTGCTCCTATCGCCGGTTCATGCAGGAAAACCTCTTTTCGCAGATCAATCTCCCGGCGGATCACATCCATATTCCCAACGGCCTGGCGGAGGATAAGGACGAGGAATGCCACAATTACGACGCGGCGATTGCCGCAGCGGGACAGATCGATTTGCAACTGCTCGGACTCGGCGCGAACGGTCACATCGGCTTTAACGAACCTGCGGCGCATTTTACGACCAACAGCTATTGCGTCAAGCTCTCGGAGCAGACGCTGCATGACAACCGCCGCTTCTTTGATAAGAATGCGGTGATGCCTACTCATGCCCTGACGATGGGCATCGCGTCCATCATGCAGGCGCAGCACATCGTGCTCGTGGCCACCGGCCTTGGCAAAGCGGACGCGGTGCGCCGCATGATCGAAGGCCCCGTCGATCCCATGGTGCCCGCTTCGATTCTGCAAATGCACCGCCATGCAACGATCCTGCTCGACGCGGACGCGGCTTCGCAGCTGAAGAAATAGGGGAGAAAAAAGCATGATCCTTTATTTCACCGGCACGGGCAACAGCCGGTATGTTGCGCAGCGGATTGCGGAGCGTATGGGCGATGAAGCACATTGCATCAATGACAAAATCCGGGAGAAGGACACGCGCCCGATGAAGGGGGACGGTTCTCTCATCGTGGTCGCGCCGACCTATGCCTGGCGGCTTCCGCGCATTGTGGTGGAATGGTTGATAAAAACGCCGTTCCCCGATACGAAAGAAGCCTGGTTTGTGATGGACTGCGGCGACGGAATCGGCGCGGCGGGGAGATATAACCGGCAGCTTTGTGCGGAAAAAGGTTGGATATACAAAGGCACGGCGCAGATCGTGATGCCGGAGAACTATCTGGCGATGTTCGGCACGCCGGAGAAGGACGAAGCGGCGCGCATCGTTGCGGCGGCAAATCCCGTGATTGACCGCACAGCGGCGCGTATTGCCGCAGGGGAGGGATTGGAAGAAAAGCCCTCAACGCTGCTCGACCGTATGCTCAGCGGTGCGGTGAACGATGCGTTCTACCCGTTGTTCGTCAAGGACAAGGCGTTTATTGCCGGAGAGAAATGTACCGGCTGCGGCGCATGTGTGAGGCTCTGTCCGCGGAAGAACATCACGTTGTCGGGAGGAAGACCGCGTTGGGGCGGCAACTGCACGCACTGCATGGCCTGCATCAGCTACTGTCCTACGCAGGCGATTGAATACGGCAAAAAGAGCGCGGGCAAGCCCCGCTATCACATCGAAGTGGTGAAATAAAAAGGACGCTCCAAAGCACTTTGGAGCGTCCTTTTGGAATGCAAGAATCAATGGCGCGGCACAGCGCCGTAAAAGTGCGGAATCAGCATATCCTCAGGCATATCCAGCCCATGACTGCCCAGCCCGCCGTCGATGGGGTGACAGCCGTGGTCGGGCGCAAAGGCAAGCAGCGTATCATGCTGCGTCCAGTGCTGCTTGACGAGCCGGGCAAAGCGGTCGAAGGCCGCGGCGTTGTCCCGCAGCGCTTGCAGCGACTCCGGCGCTTCCGGGGAGAAGCGATGCATTGTTGCATCGTAATTGCCGTTGTAAATCACGATTAAGTCGTACTGATCCTCGCATATGAGTTCCTCGGCGCGAGCATTGACTTCCTCTACCGTGTCATAGAGGAAATAGTCTATCGGCCGGTCGAGAAAGATCTTAGAGATGCTGTCGCCGCAGGTGGAAACGATGGCGGGCTTGCGCCCTGCACGGATTGCGGCGTCAAAGAGCGTATCGCAGGTCAGCACCAGCACGGGCTTTACATACGCCTGAATGCCGTGGACATCCGGCAGAGCGCCGGTGTACATCGAAGCGAAACACACGGGCGTGACCGAAGGCATCACCGACTGCATCGGCAGAGCCAGCGGCGCGTGCCGCAGCACGGGCAGAAACAGATCGGTATAGTGCGCAAAGAGGTGGTGCGCAATCGCATCGGGATTGTAGAGCAGCGCACGATCCGCTTTGCGGCCGGAAAAGGCATCTGCAGCCAGCTGATCCAGAGCGGGATTGCCGTCTCCGGCGCATTTCGGCGGGGCAAAGCCCAGAATGCGCGCCACTGAAGGCGCTACGGAAGTGATGCAGGTGGAGGCATGAAACATGATAAAACCCTCCTTATAATCCATCCGTCAGTGAAGAATCAGCACAAGCAACCAGTGCCATCCGGTCGGCAGACGCGATGATGACACAGAGGGGAGGAATTTCGCAGGATTTTCCGGAACCTCTTCCAAGGGATATTCCCTTAAATCACGACGATTTACCTTTTGAAAGGGTCAAGTGCGGGCAAAGCCCACGGAAGAAAGGAAACGGATGAAGCCCTTGCGTCCGGCGTCGTTCTGCTTGTAAACGCCTGCGTCCATCAGCACGCGCGCACATTTATCCGCTACGCCCTGACGGAGCACTTCCGCAGCGTTATCGGGGGTGATGGTGGTCTTGCTGCGCAGCGCGTTGATCCAGGGGATGTGCTTGTAGAGCGGCGTATCGGGATCAACGTGGATTTCTCCCGCGCCGGTGATGATGCTCTCCAGCGCATGCAGCTCGTTCTTGAGCCGTCCGGGCAGTATGAACAGCCCCATGACCTCGATCAGGCCGATGTTTTCCATCTTGATGTGGTGCAGATCCGCATGCGGGTGGAAAATGCCCATCGGGTGTTCCACCGTGGTGCGGTTGTTGCGCAGCACCAGATCGAATACATAGTTTTCGCCCTTGCGGCGCAGGATGGGGGTGATGGTGTTGTGCGGCGCATCGGTGTAGCTCAGGATATTCAGGCTTTCGTCGTTCCACTGCCGCCAGGCGGTGAGCACCTTTTCCGCCACGTCAATCATGCGCTGCGGGTTGCGGCCGGTCAGGCGCAGCGTGCTCATCGGCCAGTCGAGAATGCCGGCAGAAACTTCATCGTCCGGACTGTGCAGCGGGATTTCGATGGGCGCTTCCGTCATCGGGAAAACATAGCGGCCGCCCTGGAAATGATCGTGCGACAGAATCGAACCGCCTACGATGGGCAGATCCGCGTTTGAACCGATGAAGTAGTGCGGGAACTGGGACACAAAGTCGAACAGCTTTTCAAACGCCGTCCGGTCAATGTGCATGGGCTGGTGCTTTTCGTTGAACACGATGCAGTGTTCATTGTAGTAAAGATACGGGGAATACTGGAAATGCCACGCTTCGCCGCAGAGCTTGAGATCCACAAAACGGTGGTTCTGGCGCGCGGGAAAACCGGCGCGGCCCGCATAACCGGGGTTTTCCACGCAGAGCATGCAGGGCGGGTAGCTTGCGCTCTTGGCAAGACGCGCCGCCGCAATGTCGCGGGGATCCTTTTCCGGCTTGGAAAGGTTGATGGTGATGTCCAGGTTGCCCACCATCGTCGGCGCCTTGTATTGAATGTTGCGGGCGATGTCGTCCACACGGATGTAGTTGATGTTGCGGCAGTATTGATAGAACCAGTCGGTGGCGCATTGCGGTCCTTCCGCGTTGTAGCGGTGCATGAATTCGCGGCAGACCTCTGACGGACGCATCGTCAGGCATCCCATCAGCCGGGCAGAGAGCGCGTCGCGTTCCCCCTGCGTGTCCGCGCAGACGCCGCGCGCCGCCGCGTCCGCAATCAGCCAAGTCAGATACGGCGTCGCCGTCTCGGGAAGATCGGTGATTTCTTCGATTTCATAGGGCCGGTACGGCTCGGCGGGCGCATCCAGCTTCAGCACATCTAAAAGAAGGTTGCGGCAAAAGGGAAGATCCTGTTTGCAGATCAGAGACTTGCGCAGCGCAAACGCCAGCAGCCCTTCCAAAGGATGATTTGCCATGCCCATGTCCTCCTTGTGTTTTGTTGCCTCTATTATACCGCGCGGAAGATAAAATGTGTAAGGAATTTTGTTGTGAGCATATGGAATTATGTTGGGAACACCATAAGGATCGCTTGACGCAGAGCGTCTGCCCGTTGCATAATAGCAGTAGAGAATCCACGCGCGATTTTCGCGCGTAAAGAAATACGGAGGCATGGAGATGTTTGACGAAAAGAACCTTGCCGCGAAACTGAGTACCGAAAAGGCCAAAGAAGAGTTCCACCTGCTCTACGGCGGCGGAGAAGATGTGGCGCAGGAAGAGGCCGCGCGCTATACGGCGCTGCTTTACGACTATGTGCGCTATTTCGGAAAGAACGGCGCAGAGCCCGTGTTCTTCTCTTCTCCCGGACGCACTGAGATCATCGGCAACCACACGGACCACAACAGCGGCCTTGTGCTGGCGGCGGCGGTGACGCTGGACACGCTGGCTGCGGCCGCACCTACGGACGACGGCATCATTACGCTTTACTCCGCAGGCTATGCCCAGCCCTTTATCGTCGATACCCGCGACCTGGACAAAAAGGATGAGGAAAAGAACACCACCTTTGCGCTGATCCGCGGCGTGTGCCGCAAGCTCAAGGATATGGGCTATACCATCGGCGGCTTCAATGCGGCGGTGACTTCCCGCGTGCTGGGCGGTTCCGGCCTTTCTTCCTCGGCAGCGTTTGAAGTGCTGCTGGTGTGCATCTTGGACGGCCTGTACAACGATGCCATCATCGACGGCGTGACCCGCGCCAAGATCAGCCAGTGGGTGGAAAACGAGTATTTCGGCAAGCCCTCCGGCTTGATGGATCAATCCGCCTGCTCCATCGGCGGCTTGGTCGGCATTGATTTCAAGAATGCCGACCCCAAGATTGAGGCCTATTTCTTTGATTTTGAGGCGCGCGGTTTCAATGTCGTGGTGCTGGCGACCAACTCCAGCCACGACGATCTGACGGATGAATATGCGTCTATTCCGGCCGAGATGAAGGCCGTTGCGGCAGCGCTGGGCGGCAAGGTGCTGCGCCAGTTCAAGGTGCAGCAGCTCATCGAAAAGCTGCCCGAGGTGCGCGAGAAAACCTCTGACCGCGCGGTGATGCGCGCGCTGCACTACTACGATGAAAACGAGCGCGTCAAGGCGTGCTATCAGGCCATCGAGGAGGGCAATCTGGACGCTTTCCTGCAAAACATCATTTTGAGCGGCGAATCCAGCTGGAAGATGCTGCAAAACCTCTATGTCGGCGGCAAGTGCGAGCAGAGCCTGGCGCTGGCCTGCGCACTGTCCGAGCGGATGCTCAAGGGCAGCGGCGCATGGCGCGTGCATGGCGGCGGTTTTGCCGGGACGATCCTCGCCTTTGTGCCGCACTATAAGCTCGATGCATACGTTCAGCAGATGGACGCGGTGTTTGGCAAGGGCGCGTGCACGGTGCTGGGCATCCGCCCCGTGGGCGCGAAGAAGGTTGAGCTGTAAATGACGGCGGTGACAACACATTCTACCGCGCAGACCGAAGAGGCGGCGGCGGCGCTCAGCCCGTATCTGAAGGACGGAGACGTGCTGCTGCTCCACGGCGGTCTGGGCGCGGGAAAGACTGCCTTTGTCCGCGGATTGGTGCGCGGTCTGGGTGGGGATGAAAACGAGGTTTCCAGCCCCACCTTTGCGCTGATGAACCAGTACGAGGGGCGGCTGACAGTGTATCACTTCGATCTCTACCGGCTCGGCGGGCCGGACGAGGTCTATGACCTGGGCTTTGAGGAGATCTTCTGCGGCGGGCACGGCGTGTGCGCAGTGGAATGGAGCGAGGTCGCAGGCGATCTTTTTAAATCGATGCGCACGATTGACGTCACCCTTTCGGGGGAGGACGAGACGCGCCGCATTGCGGTGGAGGGAATTCATGATCTTCCTGACTTTGGACGCATCGTCCAGTTCGGCGTCGGTGAGCGTGACGAAGGATGATGTGCTGGTATACGAAAGCTATCTCAACAATGGCCTGACCCATTCCTCAGGCCTGATGCCCATGGTGGAGGATGCGCTGCGCCATGCCGGGTTGGACATTGCGCAGATCGACGTGTTCGGCTGTGTGGTGGGGCCGGGGTCGTTCACCGGCGTGCGCATCGGTGTGGCGACGGTCAAGGGGCTGGCAGGCGATAAGCCCTGTGCGCCCGTGGACGGGCTGGAAGCGCTGGCTGCGCAGGCAGCGCGCTTTGACGGGCTGGTTTGCCCCATATTGGATGCGAGGGCGGGACAGGTCTATACCGCGCTGTTTGAAAACGGCGTGCGCGTGATGGACGACGTGCCGCTGAAGCTCGAAGAACTGCTCGACAGCCTGCGCCCAAAGGGCAAAAAGGTGCTGTTCGTGGGCGACGGCGTGCCGGTTCAGACGCAGCGTTTACAGCAGGAGGACTTTGCAGTATTGGGCGCGCCCTCGCTGCACGGCCTGCACGCTTCGTTTGCCGCGCAGATCGCCGCTGCGCATCCCGAAAGCTGGGTGGACGCCGCAGTGCTGCGGCCGCTCTATCTGCGCGCGCCGCAGGCAGAACGCGAACGTGCGGCGCGGCTGGCGAAGGAGGAAAAGTGATGGCGGAGATCGTGGTGCGCGAAATGCGCGAAGAGGACATCGACGGCATCATGGAGATTGAGCATGATTCCTTTGCCATTCCGTGGACGAAGCAGGACCTGATCGGCGAACTGTCCAACACGGCGGCGCGGTACTTCGTGCTGCTGGAGGATGGCGTTGTGTCCGCCTATGCCGGAACCTGGCTCATCATCGACGAGGGGCACATCACCAATATCGCCGTCCATCCCGATAAGCGGGGCAAGGGCTACGGCACGAAGGTGACTTCCGCGATGATGCAGGCTGCGGTGGACGTGGGCGTGCAGTACATGACGCTGGAGGTGCGCGTCAGCAACGAGCCCGCGCTGGCGCTGTACAAGAAGCTCGGTTTCAAAAAAGCTGGCGTGCGCAAGAAATACTACGAGGATAACGGCGAGGACGCGTACATCATGGTCAACGACCGCTTGCAGCAATCCATCGATCGTGCAAACGGCAAAAAGCCCGTTTACTAGAATCTCGCCTTTGCGGGAATGACTTGCGGAGGTGAGCTGGTGCTGCGGCAAAGACCGAAAGGCAAGGCGGTGGATTTGCCGCTGCACGACGGTATTGAGGCGGCGGAGATTTACGCATTGCTGCCGGAAGGGCGCAGCAGAACCTGATGCGCATGGGCGCAGTGGAGAACCTGGAAGGCGTGATTGCGGATTACACCGATCCGGAAAATTGATACAAAACAAACCATCGGCAAAGCCGATGGTTTTCCACTATGCGGGTAGAGCCTTTTGTTCCTGGCTGCGTGTTAGGTCATGCCGATATGATCTGCCCCTCTGCACAAGATGGTTGCTTGCCGCCCGTGAACGGGTCACTAAGATATTTCCTATCGTTACTCATCGACCTTGATGATCTTCTCCGAGTTGATGATTGGCCTGCTCCGCATTTTTCTTTGTTTTCTTTTCTAAACGGAGCCTAGGCCTTCATCATCGCCGATAGGTTTCTACGGAACCACCTGCTCGGTGAGTGTTCTCCGGTTTATAAAAAAGAGCTTTTCCCGAAAAATTTCGGGGAAAGCTCTTTTGCGTCAGAAAAATCAGATCTCGGGGATCTCCACCTCGACCTCGTGGCCCACCGCAGCGGACTTGACGATGTGGTCGATGATGGCCTGGTTGTACAGGATCTGGCTGGTGGGAACCGGCGCAGCCGTGTGATACTTGACCGCATCCAGGAAGGAGCGGATCTTGCGGTCGAACAGGCCGGGGCCCTTGCTCTCGATGACCGGGATGGTGGTCTGGGTCTGAACGCCCGCCACATCGTGGTAAATGGTCATCGGGCCGCCCACCGTGCCGTTCCAGCAGTCGGTGGAGGGAATGCGCAGGCTGCCCTTGGTGCCCATGATGATGGAGTCACCGGGAGTATCCAGGTGCATTGCCCAGGCGATACGGAAGTCGAGGATGATGCCGCCTTCCAGACGGACGAACGCCGCAGCGAAATCGTCCACGTCAAAGCGCTTGGCGTCGGCCTCGGATTCGTAATCCGTGCTGGTGCCGAAATAATTGGAGGTGTAGCCCGTCACCGTCAGGGGCTTGGGATAGCCGATGGCGTTGAGCACGCAGTCCAGAGAGTAGCAGCCGATATCGCCCATCGCGCCGATGCCCGCGGTCTTCTTCTCGATGAAGGTGGAGTTCGGGATGCCGCGACGACGGCCGCCGCCGGTCTGAATGTAGTAGATCTTGCCGAGAACGCCGCTTTCTACAATCTTTTTGATCATCTGCATGTTCTCGTCCAGACGGGGCTGGAAGCCGATGGAGAGCACCTTGCCGCTCTTCTTTTCCGCACGCATGATCTCCACCGCTTCTTCGGTGGTCACGCACATGGGCTTCTCCAGCAGAACGTTGACGCCCTTTTCCAGCGCGTAAATGGCGCAGGGCGCGTGCTGCGTGTTGTAGGTGCAGACGCTGACCGCATCCAGCTTCTCGCTGTCGAGCATGGACTTGTGGTCGGGATAGAACTTGCAGTTCTCGATGCCGTAACGAGCGGCGAATTTCTCGGCCTTGCCGGGAATCAGATCCGCCATGGCCACGACCTTGACGTCCTTCATGCGCTTGTAGGACTCAATGTGGGATTCGGCAATCCAGCCGGTGCCGATGATGCCGATGCGGAGCTTGTCTTCGTCGCGCACCTCAACTTCTTCTTCAACAACCGTCTGAGTAAATTGGCTCAGGACTTCATCGCCTTTGGTTGCCATGAGAGTGTACCCCCTTGTCTGATTTGCGGGACATTCCCCCGCAGTTTTCTATATTATAACATGATTGCATCGCCGCGTTAAGAGCAAAATTCAACTTTGGCTGTCTCAATTCCCTTTGGATTTTTATCTCTCTCGCAACGGCGACTAAAAGGATGAAGTTGCGTCTAATTTGTAAAACCTTATCCGCCGGTTTGACCGTCCAACCCTTTTCCTGCTATAATAACCTTGGCGGAAGAATGCTTTTCTGCCCATTCTTCGGCCTTAAAAGGCCATTCTAATGCACTCTGAATAGTTCCGCAGTCGTAAAAAAGTAACGATGAACTTAGACCAAACCCATAGTTACCTCGTCATCGTGCTTATTCGGTTAGAGTGCTTCGCAGCCCCACAAAAGGTTGTCAGTGCGGCGGAGGCGTCGAGAGCGTGCCTGCAAGCGAATAGCCGGAGCAAACGTGACCTTTAGCGGAGAAGAGCTGCTGGCGGAGCGTGTTTGGAAAAGGCGGCTCCAAACTTAGCGCAGACCGCAGTAACGAGCAAGCGAGTTGGCGAACGGAGCGTGACCTTTAGCGGAAGAGGAGCCGCGACGGAGCGTGAGAGAGGTGGTCTTTTTTGATAAAAAAAGGCCGCCGCGAACGAAGCGCAGTCCGCGGTAACCTAATTAGCGTATTCATTTAGTTGAAGTGCTTCGCAATCCCCGCGAAAGGTTGTTAGCGACAGGGAGCCGTAAACGAGCGCGCTTGCAAGCGAGTAGGCAAACGGAGCGTGACCTTTAGCGGAAGAGGAGCCGCGACGGAGCGTGGGAGAGGTGGTCTTTTTTGATAAAAAAAGGCCGCCGCGAACTAAGCGCAGTCCGCGGCGACGAGGTGGTGCCGGTGGCCGGACTCGAACCGGCACGCCATCGCTGGCGGTGGATTTTGAGTCCACTACGTCTGCCAATTCCATCACACCGGCATAAACCATAGTTTATTATAACGGATTGAAATGAAAAAAGCAAGAGGAAGATGCGCTGTGCATCCTCCTTTCTTGAGGGGAGAAGAAAAATGGAAGCGGATATGCTGAATCTCAAGCGTGCCCTGCGCGGTGACGAGCGCGCGTTTGAGGCGCTCATCAGCCCGTATGCCGACGCAACCTATCGGCTGGCGCTGCGCATGATGGGCAATGAACAGGACGCAGCGGATATGGCGCAGGAAGCTCTTCTGCGCGCCTGGCGGTCGCTGTCCTCCTATAAGGGGCAGTCCAGGTTTTCCACCTGGCTCTACCGCATTACGACCAACGTCTGCTTGGACGAGCTGCGCAAGCGGAAGAATAATCAGAATATGTCCATCCAGGAGATGGAAGAAAGCGGCATGGAAACGGCCGATCCCGCCGAAACGCCGGAACAGGCGCTGGAGCGCGGCCAGCTGCGGCAAGAGCTTCAAAGCGCCATCGGAAAGCTCAACGAGGAACAGCGAGCCGCCCTCGTGCTGCGCGATGTACAGGGTTTGCCTTATGAGCAAATTGCCGAAATCCTGAATCTCAATCTCAATACCGTGAAATCCCGCATTTCCCGTGCCCGTGGCGCGCTACGCGCAATTTTGACCGGAAAGACGGAACTTTCCGGCAAAAGGCACGTCTAATGGAACAGAAGGTAGGTAACAGGCGGCAATGAAATGCGATTCTTTTCAAGAATACCTGGACGGCTACCTCGACGGAAGCCTGTCTGAGTTGGAAAATGAAGCCATGCGCGCGCACATGGATTCCTGCGGCGCGTGTAAAAAAATATATGAAGAACAAAAACAGCTGCTGGAAGCGCTGAATGATCTGGACGACGGCGTTCATGCCCCGGATGATCTGGTGGCAAACGCCATGGCGCGCATCCACAAGGAACGCGGCGCTTCGCATAAAAAGTCCTGGTGGATCGCAGGCGGTTTGGCCGCGGCGCTGTGCCTGACGTTGGGCTTAGGCACACTGCTCTTGGGCGGCGGTGCGAAATCAGCGGCTCCGGCTGCGATAGGATCGGCGCCCAATGATAGCGGCATCCAGGACACAGCCTCAGGATATGTTGATCGCTCGGATTTTGCATATATGGAAGAGGCGGGCGCTGCTGCCGACAATGGGTGGGCGGACGGCACAGCGGCGGATGACATGAAAATGGAGGCTGCTGCGGAAGAGCCGGCTCCGGAGGCAGCGGAAGCGCCGAGTGCAACGCAAGCGCAGAGTGCTGCGGAAGACTCCCTGATGACGCAGAAGAGCGCGGAACCCTCTTTAGAAAAGACGCAGGCCGCGCTCAAGATCATCCGCGAGGCCAATCTCACGATGGAAACCGAGCAGTACGACGACGATATGCAGGCGCTGCGCGCGCTGGTGGAGGAAAACGCGGGCTTCATTACATCCAATGAGGAATGGGGCTCCGGTGAATATACTCGCCACATGATACTCAACATCCGCGTTCCGGCCAGTTCGCTGGATTCCTTCATGGAGCGGGCTAAAGCCATCGGCAGCGTGATCAGCAGCGCCATCACGGAAACCGACGTCACCGATCGATACACCGATACGGATCGCCGTCTGAAAGCCTATCAGAAGCAGTATGATCGCGTGCTGGACATGATGGATCAGGCGCAGACGGTGGATGAACTGATCCAGATTGAATCTGAGTTGTCCAGACTGGAGTTGAACATCGAAGATTGTCAGGGGGCGCTGAACTACTGGGACGAGCGCATCCAGTATTCCTCCGTGACCATTTACGTAGATGAGGTCAAGCGCGCTGCTCAGGAGGATCAGCCACTCGGCCTGCAGATGCAGAACGCGCTGGAGGATTCCTGGGAAACCTTCACGGAAAACGCGAAGGAGACGCTGGTCAATACCTATGCTGCGCTGCCCTATATCGTGACCTGGTTGATTGTGCTGGTGATCGTTGGCGGCGTCGTGCTGATTGTCGTGCTGACCCGCAGACGCAAAAAGCGGAAATAACAGAAGATGTTGTTTTGAGCCTGTGCTTTCCGGAAGAGGAAGGAAGCGCAGGCTCTTTTCTGTGAAAAATGCGTGATGAGCGGGCAGAAAGTTTCTTAAACCACAGCGGTTGTGGTATACTGTAACCAAAGGCAGGATGTTTTTTCGGAGGGTGGAATTTCATGGACAGATTGGTTCTGATTGACGGATATTCCCTGATGCATCGCGCGTTTTACGCCATACCGGCGCTTTCCAAGGACGGCGTATACACCAACGCGCTGTTTGGCTTTTTCAATATGTTGCTCAAGGTGGTGAGCGACGCTGCGCCCGATTACCTGATTGTGACGCTGGACGCGCACGCGCCGACCTTTCGCCACAAGCAGTTTGCCGACTACAAGGCGGGCCGCAAGCCCATGCCGGAGGAAATGCGCCCGCAGGTGGAAATGCTGCGCGGGCTGCTGAAGGAAATCGGCATCTGTCAGGCGGAAATGGCGGGCTTTGAGGCAGACGATTTGATGGGTACGTTGTCACGCAGCGCGGCGGAGCAGGGCACGGAGTCCATATTGGTCACGGGTGACCGCGATTCCTTTCAGCTCATCGGGGATCACACGCGCGTTTGGTTTACGCGCAAGGGACTGAGCGAGATCGAGGATCTTTCGCCGGAAAAGCTTGTCGAAGGCTACGGCGTGCGTCCCGATCAGGTGCCCGATCTCAAGGGACTGATGGGCGATGCGTCGGATAACATCCCCGGCATCCCCGGCGTGGGCGAAAAGACCGCTCTGAAACTCCTGGGGGAATATGATAAACTCGAAAACGTGTTGGAGCATGCAGGGGAGATCAAGGGCAAATTGGGCGAGAAGGTTCGCGCCGGTGCAGAGACGGCTCGCCTGAGCAAGGCGCTGGCCACCATCGACCGCAACGCGCCGGTGGAATTTGATAAGCGCATCGCGCTGCTGCCGCAGGCGGAAAAGTTTGTGCCGGTGTTTCGCCAGCTCGGCTTCCGCTCATTGCTCGACCGTTTGCCCAAGGGAACGGGCGCAGCAGTCGAAACGGAAGAAGAGCGGAGTTCCTTTGGCGAAGAGCAGGTGCTGGACACGGAGGAGGCAATTGCCTCGTTTATAGAGCAACAGCCGGACGCCTTTGCGCTGTTCGCGCGGCCGGATGCGCTGTGTCTGGCCGACAGCCTGAACCGCTGCGCACGCATACCGCTTCAGGCAGACCTGCTCAGCGCGGGACTGGATGAACAGAAGGCATTGGAAGCGCTGCGCCCATGGCTGGAAGGCAGCGCGCAGAAGCGCGTGTTCGACATCAAAGCCTGGCGCACCAAGCTGGCGGGAATGGGCTTGGAGATGCGGGGACCGTATCTGGACGTGTGCATCGCGGGCTATCTCATCGAGCCGTCGGACAGCGCCAGCGTGGAAAAGCTCTGCGACCAGCAGCTGGGCGCGGAGGCCTCGGCAGTCAATCTCTACCGCCTGGCAGATGTGCAGATGGAAAAGCTGACCGCACAGGGCATGAAAAAGCTCTTTGACGAGGTAGAAATGCCGCTGGCGGGCGTGCTGTTTGACATGGAGCGCGAGGGCTTCCGCGTGGATCGCGCGGCTCTGACGCAGCTACAGGAGCAGTTTGGAGCGAAAATTGCTGAATTGCAGCAGGCGATTTACGAGGTTTCCGGGGAGAATTTCAACGTTCTTTCGCCCAAACAGTTGGGCGTGGTGCTGTTTGAGAAACTCGGCCTGCCCGCCGGGCGCAAGACCAAGTCCGGGTATTCGACCGATGCAGAGGTGTTGGAAAACCTCGTCAGCGCGCATCCTGTGGTGCCGCTGGTGCTGCAATACAGGGCGTTTACCAAGCTCAAGTCCACCTATGTGGACGGGCTGCTCAAGCTCTCGGACGAAAACGGGTTTATTCACACTACCCTCAACCAGACCGTCACCGTTACCGGGCGCATTTCCTCTGCCGAACCCAACTTGCAGAACATCCCCGTGCGCACGGAGTTGGGGCGCGTGATGCGCAAGGTCTTTGTGCCGCGGGACGGGGAGCATCTGCTGGTGGACGCGGACTATTCGCAGATCGAGCTGCGCGTGCTGGCGCACATGGCGGACGAGAAGAACATGATCGACGCCTTCTTAAAGGGCGAGGACATTCACGCGCGCACGGCTGCGGAGGTCTACGGGGTACCGCTTGATGAAGTCACGCCGCAGATGCGCTCTTCAGCCAAGGCGGTCAACTTCGGCATCGTCTACGGCATCAGCGATTTCGGTCTGGCAAAAAACATCGGTGTTTCCAGAAAGGAAGCGCGGGAGTTTATCGAAAAATACTTTGCGCGCTATCCGCGCATCAAGGAATATATGGATTCCTGCGTGCGGCAGGGACACGAGCAGGGGTATGTTACGACGCTGTTCGGCCGCCGTAGAAATCTGCCGGAACTTTCCTCTTCCAACTATCAAACCCGTTCCTTCGGCGAGCGCGCCGCGATGAACACGCCCATTCAGGGCACGGCGGCGGATATCATCAAGATCGCCATGGTGCGCGTGGCGGATGCGCTGCGCAGGGAAGGACTGGAAGCCAAACTCATCCTTCAGGTACATGACGAACTGATCGTTGATGCGCCGAAGGACGAAGCGGAGCGCGTGAGCGCACTGCTCAAAAACGAGATGGAAAACGCCGTGCAGATGCAGGTGCCGCTGACCGTAGAGGTCAAGACCGGCCGCAGCTGGTACGAAACCAAATAAAGCAAAAGAAAAGAGCGGGATGGAGTTTATGAAAGTAATTGGGCTGACCGGAGGCATCGCCAGCGGAAAATCGACGGCCTCGGCCTATTTGCGGGAGCTGGGCGCGGCGATTGTGGATGCGGATGCGATTTCGCGCGCAAGCACACGCCGCGGCGGCGCAGCCTTTGAAGCGGTCTGCGCGGCCTTTGGCAATATTCTCGGAGCGGACGGCGAGATTGACCGGCGCAAGCTGGGCGGTATCGTGTTTGCCGACGAGGACGCGCGACGCAAGCTCAATTCCATCGTTCATCCTGCGGTGATGGCAGAATCCCGCGCGCAGATTGAAAACGCGCGCGCATCGGGCGTAAAGATGTGTATCCTGGATGTTCCGCTGTTGTTTGAAACCGGCATGGAAAAGCTCTGCGACGAAACGTGGCTGATCTATGTGCCGCGGGAGGAACAGATCCGCCGCATGGCGGAGCGGGACGGTTTGGACGCTGCCGCTGCCGCCGCGCGAATCGACAGCCAGATGCCGCTGGAGGAAAAGCTCAAGCGGGCAGATGTGGCGATTGACTCCTCCGGCACCATCGAGCAGACGCGGGAAAAGCTGCGCCGCCTGTGGGAGGAAAGAACATGACCGCGAAGAAGAAAGGGCAGAAGGTCACAAAGCGGCAGATATGGTTGGCTGTTTCTGCGGTGGCGATAGGACTTGTTGCGGTTGCAATTTGCTGGGCGTTTCGCTGGGCGCCGAAGAAGCAGGAGATCGTCTATCCGCTGGATTACGAGCAGGAGCTGCTCTCTGCGGCGGATGAGTTTTCCATTGATCCCTGTCTGCTGGCGGCGCTGGTCTATTGCGAAAGCAGCTTTCGACCGGATGCAGTCAGTTCCGTCGGCGCGGTGGGGTTGATGCAGATCATGCCCGAAACCGGGCGCTGGCTCTCCGGAAAAATCGAGCTGGACGCGCCCTATGACGACGAAATGCTCTATGACCCGGCGACCAATCTGCGCCTGGGCTGCTGGTATCTGGATTTCCTGCACAAGCGCTACGATGGCCGCTGGCAGGAAGCGCTGACGGCCTATATCGCCGGTCAGGGACAGGTGGATCAGTGGCTGACCGATCCGGAGCTTTCCAAGGACGGAAAAACCTTGGATGTAATTCCCGGGCAGGACGTCAAAGAATATGCTGCAAAGGTAATGAGAACGCATGAAAAATACAAAACGGCTTATCCTGATGTGCTTGTGTGCACTCTTGATAACGACGATGACGGGCTGCAAGAGTGAGGAAGCCTTCAACTGGTCCCAGCTTTCGGCGGGGACGGCAAGCGCATCGCCCGCGCCGACGGTGACGGAATCTTCGGAGCTGAATGTCGGTATGCCCACGGCGTCGGGAGAATTGAACCCGCTAACGAATCCCTCCGCCTCCATGCAGGGGCTGTTCAAACTTGCCTTTGAAGGCGTGATGCGTCTTTCCGACCGCTATCAGCCGGAAAACTGGCTGGCGGAAAGCGTTGCGCGCACGGAAAAGGGATATACCATTATGCTGCGCGCGGGCGTGCTCTTTCACGATGGAAAGGGGCTGACGGCGCAGGACGTGGTGGATTCCTTTGAGGCGATTCGCGATGCGGAAGCCAGCCCGTGGAAGAGCGTGATCGCCCCGATCACAGCCATGACGGCGGAGGGGGAGCGCGAGCTTTCCGTGGAAACCGAGGCGGGTTATGCTGCGCTTTACGCGCTGACCTTTCCGGTGGTCAGCTCTCAACAGGGAAACACCTTCCCGGCGGGCACGGGGCCCTATCGCATCGCGGGGTATACGCAGGGCGAAACCATGGATCTCTTTCGCTGGGACAGCTGGTGGCGTACGCCCGCGTTGATTCCCTCGATCCACGTTATGGCTCGGGAGGATGCGGAATCGGAGCTGGCGACCTTCCAGGCGGGCGCGCTGGACGTGTGCACGGCGGATATGCTGACGGTTTCCTCCGTCACGCAGCGCGCGTCGGTTTCGAAACAGGATTATTTGACCGGGCAGGCGGAGCTGCTGCTGCCCAATCTGCACGGCGTGCTGGGCGATGTGCAGCTGCGGCATGCGGTGGCGCAGGCGTTGGATAAGAGCGATGTCATCACCAACACCTATCAGAACCACGGCGTGGCGGTGGACGTGCCCGTGCTGCCGGACAGTTGGCTGGCGGAGCGCGCCGAGAGCATTGAGTGCGATGTGGACGCGGCGCGAGAAGCGTTGGCGCAGCTCGGATGGAAGGATTTGGACGGCGACGGTTATGTGGAGCGCTATGCTTCCGGTCAAAACGAGCTGCAGCAGACGCCGCAGCCCACGGATGAACCGGCGGCAACGGATACGCCCGAGCCGCCCCCGGCAGACGATGTGCCGGAGAACACCGGCAACAAGCTCGATTCCCTGCTGGGCGATGCAAATCAGAACAATACCTCGAGCACGATGAATCGTCTGTCGTTGACCATACTGACAAATGAAGAGGATTCTTCCTCTCACAAGGATGCGGCCAGCCGGCTGGTGACGCAGCTGGGCAAGGCGGGTATCGAGGCGACGGTGACTTCCGTGGCATTTGACAAGTTGGATGCAGCCGTTGAAGCTGGGGAATACGATCTGCTGCTGATCGGCTATCAGCTGCCGAAGAACGGCGACCTGAGTTCCCTACTGCGCTCGGACGGCACCAATAACTGCACGGGGTACGCCAGCAGCGCCATGGATGCAGCGTTGGACAGCCTGCATACGGCGCAATCGGCGGAGGACTATTACAACGCCATGCAGAAGGTCTATGACCTCATCATGCAGGATCTGCCGGTCTATACGCTGTGCATGCGCACGCGCACGCAGGTGGTGGACCACAACGTGATGGTTTCGGCTGTGGCGCACCAGGATGAACCGTATCGCGGCATAGAAACCTGGACCAACATCAAGGAAGAATAAATCAAGGACAGAACAGACCACCGGCAAAGCCGGTGGTTTTTCATTGTCACGCTGATACGATCTACATCTGCATAAGATGTTCCTTGCTACTCTTTTGCCAATAGGCTTCCGGTGAACTGCTCGCCTGTGAGTGAATTTCGAGTTTACAAAAACAGCCTCATCGGAATTTTCCGATGAGGCTGCTGTTTATGGGGCTATGAAATTACTTCGCGATCAGGCTCTCGCCGGTCATTTCGGCGGGCTTGGGCAGACCCATCAGCTCCAGCATGGTGGGCGCCAGGTCGGCCAGACGGCCGCCTTCGCGGAGCTTGGCGTCCTTGCGGCTGGGATCAACCAGGATGAAGGGCACCTTGTTGGTGGTGTGCGCGGTAAAGGGCTCGCCCGTGGTGGGGTCGATCATCATGTCCGCATTGCCGTGGTCAGCGGTGATGAGCACCTGACCGCCGGTGGCCAGAACTGCCTTCACGACGCGGTCCACGCAGGCGTCCACGGTCTTGACGGCCTTCTCCGCCGCTTCGAGCACGCCGGTGTGGCCGACCATGTCGCAGTTGGCGAAGTTCAGGATCATCACGTCATACTTGCCGCTGCCGATCAGTTCCACAGCCTTATCCGTGACCTCATAAGCGCTCATTTCGGGCTTGAGGTCGTAGGTCGTGACCTTGGGGGAAGGGATCAGCTCGCGATCCTCGCCGGGATTGGGCGCTTCCACGCCGCCGTTGAAGAAGAAGGTGACGTGCGCGTACTTCTCGGTTTCTGCGATGCGCAGCTGGGTCTTGCCGTTGGCCGCCAGATATTCGCCCATGGTGTTGGTCAGGGTCACGGGCTTGAAAGCGGTTTCGATGTTGGTGAAGGTATCGTCATAGCGCGTCATGCCGACAAAGGTGACGGGCTTATAGCCACCCAGACGCTCGAAATCGCTGAAGTTCGCGTCGATGAAGGCGCGGGTGATTTCGCGGGTGCGGTCGGGGCGGAAGTTGAAGAAGATCATCGAATCGCCGGCTTCCACGGTGGCGACGGGCTTGCCGTCCTCCTGGATGACGCAGGGCACGACGAATTCATCGGTCTTTTCGTTCTTATAGCTGTTCTTCATCGCGCAGATCGGGCAGTCCGCCTTGTCGCCAACGCCGCAGGAGATGGCTTCGTAAGCCTTCTGGATGCGGTCCCAGCGCTTGTCACGGTCCATGGCCCAGAAGCGGCCGGAGATCGTGGCGATCTTACCGAAGTGCACCTTGTCCATGTAGTCCTGGAGCTGCTGGACGTACTCGATGCCGGAGGAAGGCGGCGTGTCGCGGCCGTCCATGATGCAGTGGACGTAAACATTGTCCAGACCCTGCTGCTTGGCCAGATCAATCAGCGCAAACAGGTGGGTGATGTGGGAGTGCACGCCGCCGTCGGAGAGCAGACCCATCAGGTGCAGCTTGCCGCCGTTCTTCTTGGCCTTCTGGCAGGCATCCACAAATTCGGGAACCTTGAAGAAATCGCCGTCCTGAATGGACTTGGTGATGCGGGTCAGCTCCTGATAGACAATGCGGCCTGCGCCGATGTTGAGGTGGCCGACCTCGGAGTTCCCCATCTGGCCGTCCGGCAGACCAACGTCCATGCCGCTCGCACCGATGACCGTGTGGGGGTATTCCGCCTCGAGCTTATCCAGGTTGGGAGTGCCGGCAAGCTTGATGGCATTGCCGTAGGTCTCGGCGCGCTCACCAAAACCATCCATAATGATCAAAGCCGTCATTTTCTTCGTCATGGTTTATTCTCCTCTTACTTGACCGTCGCGGTCGCCGCCGCAACAATGATGGAGAAGTCTTCCGCCTTCAGGGAAGCGCCGCCGATCAGGCCGCCGTCAATCTCCTCCTGCGCCATCAGGCCGGCGCAGTTCTTGGCGTTCATGGATCCGCCGTACTGGATGCGGGTCTCGTCCGCAACTTCCTTGCCGTAAGCGCCTTCGATGGCCTTGCGGATGACGCCGATGGTCTCGTTGGCCTGCGCATCGGTTGCGGTCTTGCCGGTGCCGATGGCCCAGATGGGCTCGTAGGCGATGACAACGTTCTTGACCTGCTCACCGGTCAGACCGGCCAGAGCCTTCACGGTCTGGGAGGAAACCAGCGCGTCGGTCTCGCCGCTCTCGCGCTGCTGCAGGGACTCGCCCACGCAGATGATGGGGGTCAGGCCGTTGGCGACGGCGACCAGCACCTTCTTGTTGACCGTCTCATCGGTCTCCGCAAAATACTGACGGCGCTCGCTGTGGCCGAGCACGACGTACTCTGCGCCGACCGCCTTGAGCATATCGGCAGAGATCTCGCCGGTGTAAGCGCCGCTCTTTTCCCAGTGCATGTTCTGCGCGCCCACCTTGATGTTGCTGCCCTCAGCCGCCTTGACGACCGCGCAAAGGTCCACAAAAGGCACGCACACAACCACGTCGCACTTCGCATCCGCGACCTTGGCCTTGAGGGCCTCGACCAGCTCCGCTCCTTCGCAGGGGAGCTTATTCATCTTCCAGTTGCCCGCGATAATCGGCTTTCTCATGATCTTTACCTCCGTAAAAGCTTGATGAAATGGGTACATCCGCACGAAACGCTCTGCGGAAACCGGGTCCGCAGAGCGCTTTTGAGTCGGATGATAGATTACTTGTCGTTCAGCGCCGCAACGCCGGGGAGCTCCTTGCCTTCGAGGAACTCAAGGGAAGCACCGCCGCCGGTAGAGATGTGGGTCATCTTATCGGCATAGCCCATCTGCTCGACTGCCGCCGCGGAATCGCCGCCGCCGATGATGGAAACGCAGTTGTGATTGTCGGCCAGAGCCTGCGCGATGGCACGGGTGCCGCCGGCGAAATTCGGGAACTCGAACACGCCCATCGGGCCGTTCCAAACGACGGTCGCCGCGTTGGCGATTTCCGCCGCAAACAGCGCCTGGGTCTGCGGGCCGATGTCCATGCCCTCCCATCCATCGGGGATCTGCTTGGAATGCACGGTGATGCGCAAGGTGTCATTGCTGAACTCCTGACCGCAGATGTTATCCACGGGCAGCAAGATGCGCACGCCCTTCTCCTTGGCCTTTTCGAGCATCTCGCGGGCCAGGTCGATCTTGTCTTCCTCGCACAGGGACTTGCCGATGGAGCCGCCCAGCGCCTTCTGGAAGGTGTAGGACATGCCGCCGCCGATGATCAGGGTATCGACCTTCTCCAGCAGGTTGGTGATGACGCCGATCTTATCGGAAACCTTAGCGCCGCCCAGGATCGCCACAAAGGGACGGGCCGGGTTCTCCAGCGCCTTGCCCATGACGTCCAGCTCTTTGCCGATCAGGAAACCGGCAACGGCGGGCAGATAGTGAGCAACGCCCTCGGTGGAAGCATGCGCGCGGTGCGCGGTGCCGAAAGCATCGTTGACATAGATTTCAGCGAAAGAAGCAAGCTTCTTGGCAAACTCGGGATCGTTCTTTTCCTCTTCCTTGTGGAAGCGGACGTTCTCCAGAAGAACCACGTCACCGGGCTTCATCTCGGAGACGCACTTCTGCGCGTCGGGACCGATGACGTCCTTGGCCAGCACAACCTTCTTGTCCAGCTTCTCGCTCAGACGCTCGGCCACGGGAGCCAGGGAGTACTTCATGTTGAACTCGCCCTTGGGACGGCCCAGATGCGAGCAGAGGATGACGGCCGCATTGTGATCCAGCAGGTACTTGATGGTGGGCAGAGCCGCCACAATACGGGTTTCATCGGTGATCTTCGTTCCGTCCAGCGGGACGTTGAAGTCGCAGCGAACCAATACGCGCTTGCCGGATACGTCGATATCCTCAATGGTCTTCTTGTTCATAACACACACTCCTTGTCCGTTTATTGTGCGCAATGTTTTGTGTAGACGCCGCGCGGCGGTAAAGCCGCGCATCTGGAATTTCTGACAATTAAAGTATACCTGAAATCAAGACCGTTTGCAACCGCTTTTCGGCTTCTTTGTTAAGGGATTCACAAAAAGTTTTTCTGTTGAGGCGAGCGGTCACCAGGGAGGAAGGTTTGCGAGAAATTCCCGGATAAGATGCACAAGAAAAAGAACCATTGCAGTCAGCAGCAGGGAAAGGAAAACAGCCAATGCGGCAACCAGCGCCTTTTTTTTCCGTGACTGCGCCATGGACGAATTTCTCCTTACAGCGTTTTTACGTCCATTCTGCCCGTGAAGGCGGCACTTTATGCGTCGTTTCCATTGCAATTTCTGAAAACGATATGCTATAATAAAGAAACAAATACAGAATACAGGAGGGGAATTCTTTATGAATCAGATTCACATCGGCACATGCGTGCCCGGACAGCATGCCATGACCTATTTGCCTGCCATGGTGGATAAGGGCTACGAACGCTTCCAGATTTGCTTCCACATGGAATATTACGGCGTGGAGCTTTCCGAGCTTGCGCCCCGCGTGATGGAGACCATTGCGCCCACCGGTCAGAAGATCACCGCGCTCGGCCTCTACTGCAACCCCATCCAGTATCAGGAGCATCTGGATAACCTCAAAAAGGCCATCGACAACGTGCACCTCTTCAGCACCGATCTGGTCTGCACCTTTGCAGGCGCTTTGGAGGGCAAGAGCGTGGAGGAATCCATGCCGGGCTTTAAGCGCGCTTTCACCGAGCTTGGCAAGTACGCGGCGGACCGCGGCGTTCGCATCGCATTTGAAAACTGCTCGATGGGCGGTAATTGGCGGAACAACACCTGCAACATCGCTTACGCGCCCCGCGCCTGGGACATGATGTTTGAAGAAGTGCCGATGGACAATATCGGCCTGGAATGGGAGCCTGCCCACGCCATTCGCCAGCTGATCGACCCCATTGCGGAGCTGAAGAAATACGCCCCCACCGGCAAAATCTTCAACGTCCACGGCAAGGATACCACCGTCGATTGGGACGGCATCCGCCACGAGGGCATCAACTGCGGCCTTGAGTTCACGCCTGACCGATTCCCCGGCATGGGCGATAGCAACTGGCGCGATGTGTTCTATCTGCTGCACCGCAACGGCTACGAGGGCGACGTCAGCATCGAAGGCTATCATGACAACTGCTACAACAAGCAGTGGGAAATGACCGGTCAGATGCACGCGCTGAACTACCTCAAGTGGGCGCGCGGCGGCGAATTCATCCCCACGCCCTGGGAAAAGTAAAAAGCCATAAAGCGTACCCGCTTTTCCCTGTGGAAAGCGGGTACGCTTTATGCTGAAAGGAGAACACTCAAGTAATTTCCCTAAAAAGGAGAATAGCCGGATGGCTTGCAGAATCGCCTGATTGTGGGCAGAGCACTTCGTTTATGCACGTTCTACGGAAAGTCGGAGCCTAATACCTGAAAAAAATGCCTCCACACGTTTTTCGTGCGGAGGCATTTTTGTTTTGAGGGGTTCTCAATCCATGTCGGCTGCGGTGATGATGTTGATGGCGTGGTCGGCGACACGCTCCAGGTTGGTGGCGACGTCGGTAAAGAGCATACCGCTTTCCGGCGTACACAGGTTCTTGTTCAGACGGTCGATATGGCGCTGACGAAGCAGCTCATCCATTTCGTCGACGCGTTGTTCCAGTGCGTAGGCACGGGTGGCACGGTTTGCATCGCGGCTATCGAACGAACTCAGCGCTGTTTCCAGCAGCTCGCGCACAGGAGCGTACATTTCGTTGATTTCAAGCAGCCCCGCATCGGAGATGACGACTTTGTCGCGCTCGCGCGCCTGTGCCAGCTCCATGATGTTCTCCGCATGGTCGCCGATGCGCTCGATATCGTTGACAACGTGGAACAGTTCGCCCACCAGCGAACCTTCGTGGTCGGAAAGCTCAGTCTGGTTGATGAGCACGAGATATTTGGTGATCTCGTGGTTGAGATAGTTGATGAGGGCTTCGCGATCCTCCAAATCGGTGCAGGAGGAATCGTCCGCCTTGCCCTTGACGAACAGATCAATGGCCACCTGAATGTTCTGGTTGGCCAAGCCCTGCATGCGGTGGATTTCCTTAATGGCCTGTGCAAGCGCGGCAGGCGGCGTTTTCAGAGAGGATTCATTGAGGAATTGCAGCCGGTGCGCCACGATGGAATTGTCCTCGCCGGGGATGATGAGTTCGACCAGCTTGACCAACTGATTGGTGAAGGGGAAGAAGCAGATCACGCCGACGATGTTGAAGATCATGTGCGCGTTGGCGATTTGACGCATGGGATCGTTCGGGGTGAGCACTTCCACCCATTCGGTAATGGGGAGGAAGGAGACCATGATAAAGAAGACAATGGCGTTGAGGATTTTGATCATCAGGTGCATCAGCGCGGTGCGGCGGGCGGCCTTGCTGCTGCCGATGGAGGCGAGCATCGCGGTGACGGTGGTGCCGATGTTCTGACCCATGACGATAAAGATGGCGGCATCCAAACCGATCAGGCCCTGCGCGGCCATCAGCTGAAGAATACCGACGGAAGCGGAGGAGGACTGAATGACAACCGTTATCAGCAGACCGGCCAGCACGCCCAGGATCGGCACGCGGCCGAAGGTGGCAAGGAAATTGGCAACTTCCGGCATATCGCGCAGCTTGGACATCGAATCGCCCATCATATCCAGGCCGACAAAGAGAATGCCGAAACCGGCGATGACGCCGCCGATCTGGCGAACCATCAGCTTTTTGCTGAAGGAATACATCAATACGCCGATCAGCAGGAACGCCGGAGCGATATCCGAAAGCTTGAAGGCGATCAGCTGGGCGGTGATGGTGGTGCCGACGTTTGCGCCGAAAATGACGCCTGCCGCCTGATAAATATCCATCAGCCCCGCGTTGACGAAGCCGACGACCATGACGGTCGTGGCCGAGGAGGACTGCACCAGCATCGTAAAGAGCATACCTACAAGCAGTCCGAGCAGGCGGTTGCGGGTCAGCACCTCCAGCAGATGTCTCAAACTGTTACCGGCGGCGCGCTCCAACTCGTCGCCCATCATTTTCATGCCGAACAGGAACAGACCCAGTCCGCCGCCCAGCATGAAGAAATCTTGCCACGTCATCTTATTCTCTCCTTATGATTCGGTTTCGTACTGCGTCAGGTGGCCGCAGCGGTTCAGACTTTCAAAATCATTCTGCCGCAGCGCTTCATACAGCACAACAGCAACCGAGTTAGCCAGGTTCAGGGATCGGGCGCCTTCCACCATCGGGATGCGGATGCAGCGGTCGTAATGATCGTGCAGCAGCTCTTCCGGCAGGCCGCGCGTTTCCTTGCCGAACACCAGGAAGGCATTGGGCGGGAAATGCACCTGCGTATAGCTTCGGGGCGCTTTGGTGGTTGAATAGAAGAATTCGGCGTCGGGGTACTCTTCCATCAGTTGGGCAAAGGAAGGGTGTTCCTCAATCGTGACCAGGTGCCAGTAATCCAGTCCCGCGCGCTTGACCTGCTTTTCGTCGATGGAAAAGCCCAGCGGGTGGACCAGATGCAGCGTGGAGTGCGTCGCGGCGCAGGTGCGCGCGATGTTGCCGGTGTTCTGCGGGATTTCCGGCTCAACCAATACGATATGCAAGGGGAGGAACATCTCCTTTGTGAAAGGTCTGCGGGCAGGAAAAGAGCTGCAAAAAGCCCAAACTCCCCCCTGGGAGAAAAAATGTCACAAAAATTTTCCGATGTTTCGCGCGATGCAAAAGACGATCAGCAGCGCGCCCAGCGCGATCAGCAGCCAGGAGGGCAGCACGATCTGTTTGAGCTGTCGGCCGAAAAGATAGGGCGACAGCTCGGCAATCCCCATATAGCCCGCCATCAAAACCATGAGAATAAAGGGATTCTGCCGCAGCGCCGCGATGGGGTGACCATGCATCAGCAGGTAGGCAGCACGCGTCATGCCACAGCCGGGGCAGTCCAGCCCCGTCAGCGAATGGAACAGACAAAACGTCACGCGACTTTCAAAGGGACTGTGAAAGTAGACGTAGATCGAAAATCCCGCAACCGCCGCCACCAGCGACCAGGCGAAGAACGTCATGCCATGGCGGCGGAAAAAGGATTTCTTTTCAGATTCGGGCTGCATAGCGGCAGATTAATACCAGCTGCCGTAAACCAGCTCATCCATTGCGCCCTGAAGAGCGCCGGTGGCAACCAGAATGATGGACATGATGACGGCAAGACCGAAGATGACGGCCGTGGCGATCATCATGGCCTTGGCGGTGCGGCTCTTCTGATCGGCCAGGGAAAGGTCGCCTGCGGCAACCGCCTTGCGCACCTGAGAGGAGGACACGATACCGATAATGCCGGTGATGAGACCGAAGAAGTTGATGCAGCTGCAGCACAGGAAACAGAGCACCGTCAGCACAATGTTGACCACCAGGTAATCCTTGGGCGCAGCACCGCCGGGCACGGTGTTGGTGACGATGGGCTGCTCAAAGGGCGGCTGCTGATCCTGCGCGGGCTGCTGCCAGGTGTCCTCAGGTGCGTCGTTTGCAGCCTGGTGCCAGATATCGGGCTGTTCTGCCGGAGCAGGCTGTTGGACGGGCGCTTCGGACTGGAGGGGCTGCTGTGCGGAATCCGCAGGTTGCTCAGGCTGAACAGGAGTGGGGGTATCCTGGGCGATGCGCACGCCGCAGGAGGTGCAGAAGACGGCTCCGTCTTCCAGTTTGGTACCGCAGTTGGGGCAGAACATAGGTCATGACCTCCTTGGATCAAAATAGTCTATTTGATGTCGAGAAGCATGGAAACGCCGTAAATAACCATAAAAATGACGTAACCAATTGCGAACAGCACGCGAACGCCCATCGTGATGCCGGAACAGATCGCCATCCAGCGCGCGGTATCCGCTTTGTCCTGTGCAAACGCAGTGCGGCCGGCTTCACTGTGCTTGCGCGCCTGACTGGCAAACACAATGCCCAGCAGCGCCAGCACTGCATCGGCGGAAGCAAAGCCGCAGGTCAGAATGCTGACGACGAGCAGCACAATATTGGCGGTGCGATAATCCTTCAAGAGAGCGGGGGAGGCGAGCTGCGCTTGGCCGCACTGCGGGCAGAGCGCGTCGCCGTCGGCAAGAGGCGCGCCACAGTTTTTGCAAAGCATGAGTGTCTCCTCCTTTTTTCGCTATTGCAGCCATTTTAGGAAAAAGGGACGCCAAACGTCAATGGCTGTCTGGGGGCAGAGCTCCTGACAGCAGTAGCAGCGAATACATTTTTTATAATCGAAATGCGGAATTTTATCCCGGATATCAATGGCCTTTCCGGGGCAGGACCGTTGGCATACGCCGCAGCCCACGCATTTTTTGCGGTGGAGATACGGATGCGATCGCACCAGACGCGAAAACGCCGGATTGACAAGAAGCGCCTTGCCTTCGACGGCTGCCTTAACAAAGTCCGGCACGGCGAGGGAATCCACCTCTTCACCCAACACTTGCGGCACAGGCAGAAGGCCATGCCGTGCGGCGGCGCGCAAAGTAGAAACCTGTTCCGGCTCCAAACCGATCAGTGCCGCACCGACGACATCTGCGGCGTGAGGATTATCGGACACCACCAGTGCGCCAATGGCGCGAGGACTTCCGCCGGAAGGCCCCTGCCCCTCCATGCCCACGATGCCGTCCAGCACCGAGAGACAGGGCTTGGCCCATTTTACAATATCGAGCACGCCGTCGCTGAAATCATCGATGTCCGGATAGCGTGCGTGGTAATCGATCTTGAGCATCCCAGGCACCAGCCCGAAGAGATTTTTGACCGCGCCGGTATAGGCGGTCAGCCCGTGGGTTTTGATCTTGCCCACGCTCACGATGCAGTCGGCTTCCGCCGCGCAGCGCATCACGGTGAGCATATGGCTCCTAATGGGGTCGGGCACTTCGACTTCCGCACCCTCAATAGAGAAATTCAGCTTTGCGCCGGTGCGCTCGGCAACCTCCTTCATGCCGGTCAAGGCATAGAGCCCCGGCAGCATCCCTTCGGTAAACGGCCCGCCGGGACTATCGGCCAGCGTGACCTCACAGCCGCGCGCCTGAAGCACGCGCACCACGGCTTCGACTACGGCGGGGTGCGTCGTGGTGTGCCGGTCGGGATCGCGCTTCATCAGCAGGTTCGGCTTGACCAGTACATTCGCGCCGGGATGAAGCTGCGGAATTTCCGGCAGCTGCTTCAGCGCGTTTTCGAGCAGCGTCTCAATGCGCTTTGCATCGTATTTTTCGCACCGGGAGAGCACAACGGACGCCATGCTCATTCCTCCTTGCTGAAAACGGCCTTTTCAATGGCGTGCGCCACGCCGTCCTCTTCGTTGGTCAGCGTCACCCAATCGGCTGATTCCTTGGCGCGGTCTGTGCCGTTGCCCATCGCGACGGAAAGCCCCGCAACCTCGAACATGGAAAGATCGTTTTCGTTGTCGCCGATGGCCATGACCTGCTCCATGGGCAGGTTCAGGCGCTCCGCCAGCGCGCGCACGGCCGCGCCCTTGTGGACGCCCGCTTCCAGCATTTCGAGATTATCCCACCAGGAGGAATTGATCTCCAAGCCCTCGATTTTCTCCATCGCGCTGCGCACGCGCGCAACCTTATCGCGATCGGGAATGAAGGTGACGACCTTCAGCGCGCCGTCGCCAACGTATTTTGGCATCTCGTCGCCCGTGAGCACTTCGCCCTGATAATTGTAGCAGTTGAGCTTGCGCTTGAGGCCTGGGTTGGCGGTGCGGCTCTCCATCACGCTGCCGTCGTCGCAGTAGACGTGGTAATAACATTTCTCTTTTTCGAGAAGCTCCACCACACTGCGCAGACGCGCCTTGGGCAGGCATTCGCAGTAAACGCATTCGTAGGGATCGTTCAGACAGGCCATCGCGCCGTTTGCGCAGATGACGGGCTGGCCGGGCGCGATGGCTTCGGAAAAATCCATCACGTCCGAATAGCGCCGGCCGCTGGCCACGGTGATGTAAACTCCCGCTTCCACCGCACGGCGCAGAACGGAGAGACTATACTCGGAGATTTCCTTTTTCTCATTGAGCAGCGTTCCGTCCAGATCTATGGCAATCAGTTTGATCGGTTGCATGACATCCCTCGCTTTGCCGGGGCTTTCTGCGTCCCGGTCATACTGTGTCTATCATATCATAATTGCCCGCCGCTTTTCTACATTTATTTTTATTTTTGCAAAGGCAGCCGCAAAAAATCGCATAAAAATTGCATAAAAAAACGCACGGCCCAAACCGTGCGCAAAATCTCGTTGTCAATCCTCCTTGGGAATGGGCATGTATTGTGTCACTACGCCGGGGACGCATTCCCTCGCGTCATCCAGCCGAATGATGATTTCTTCCTCACGGTTGGCAAAAGCCTGCATATAGTAAACGCAAGGCTCCTTTTCGCAGATCACCTCGCCGTGATAGAGATTCGTTTGCAGGTGCTGAACCAGCGCTTCGGCCGTCGGCGAATCCGGCGCACGCAGCACACACAGATACATCGTGCTCTCCACTTGCAGCGACAGGCGCGCATTGAACCTGTAAAGCGTCTCGAAAACCTCCGGTTCGCAGAACCGCGCCGGATTGTTGGGCGGAATCATCATCGCCGCACACCGCCTTTTAGGAGAATACTGTCGATAGTATAACATATTTTTTGAATTGTGTAAATCTATATACGGATAAATGGTATAAATAAATAATTATATTTGATATTTACAGATATGAAATAAAATTGTATAATGAAAGAAAAGCAACGGAAATGAGAACATTCGGAAAAAATGAAAAAGCAAGAACGGGGAGGTCGGATGGATTGAACTGGAAATCAGGCCTGGGGATGCGGATTTACAACAGTAAGAAAAACTTTTCGCCAAAGGCTTGGCGATGGATCGCATGGGCAGTGGGAGCGGCATTGCTGCTCCTGTCTGCGAAGCTTCTGCTCTTTGACCTCGGCCCGCAATACGGCCCCGGTGCATCCGCCGGAACCATCGCTGCGCGGAACTGCTTTTCTCCCCTCGTCTGGGGGATGATCCTGGCGCTTTCGCTGGCGCTGCTGAACGTGCTTCGCCGGGATACCGGAACGTGGGAATGGCTTCCCGCACTGGCAGTTACCGCTCTGCTCTGGTCGCAGACGGATACGCCGGTCTGGTTTTCCGCTTATCCGGATCATCCCATGAACCGGATGCCCATGGGAATGACGGCGCTGGCGTGCATCGGCGTGCTCACGGTGCTCGGAACGATGGCGGGAAAGCAAAGAACGCGAGGCAGCGCGGCAAGAATGGCATGGCTTTTGGGGGCGGTTCTGCTCTCCTGCGCGGGGGATCTGCTCTATGAGGTGATGCATGAGGTGGAGGCAAGCACCATGAAGGCAATGATCACCTGGAAAAACCCGTGGCCGTTTGCCGCGATGTATTGGGGTGTTCCGCTGCTTCGGCTGCTGGGCGGCCTTCCGTCCATCTTTCTGATGAAAAGAAACCCGGCAGGCGGCGCGGTGCTTCTTGCGGTCGGTTTGGCAGGTTGCTTGCTCTGTCTGCTGGAATGGTTCGGCGTTCCGCTGAGCATTGCCGCCGGGCAGAACAGAACGCTCACGGTGTTCGCCCTGCTGCTGTTCGGAGGAATCCGGTGTGTTTTGCCGGAAAGGAATCTGGTTTGTCAGTCAAAGAGTTGACAATCCACAAACAATGTGCAGGCGGTTGTCCGTCTGCACACATTTTAGGAGTGAAAAAATGAAGAAAATAGTGATTTTATCCTTGCTCATTGCGGCGATCCTTTGCGGATGTGCGACGCAATCCCATTCCGAAGGGACGGCGGTGCAGATAAAGGCGACACCGGAGATAAAGGCGACACCGGCGGCCGGCGCAAGTTCCTCTGCGGTTCCGACAGAATCCGCGGAAGCGTTTGCTTTACCCGATGCGATTGAAAAGGACGGGAAGATTCTTTTTCCGGCCGGGGACGTGAAAAATTTCCGCTATTCCGATTACCTCTCGCAGGACGAGCCGCTGAACCTGACGGAAGAAGAGGTCGACGAGCTTCTGCATCTGCTGCGCACGGCGGAAGAAAAGGAGAAAAAGCCCGAGAAGCTTCACGGCGCGTTCACGGGAACGAGCCTGTGCTTTGAGCTTTATGGGGAAAAGAACCAACAAGTTCGGCTGGATGCGGTGTCGGACGGGCGGATCAACGTAAGCCTGTGGGATGCGTCTGCCGAAGAGATGACAAACGACCAACTTTACTCCGTCGATTTGCTGGAATGGATTCAGCAAAAGACGGGCTATCGCGTCCTCACGGCGGAGGAACTGCGGCGAATCACCAGGGTTCACTGCGCTGATGCGGCGCTGGACGAAGAGACAGCGAAAGCGCTGCTTTCCGTGATACAAAGCGGAAAAGCGGTTCCTTCCGACGGGCCGCACGATCTGCTTCATTTGGAATTTGCAACAGAGGACGGCGAAATGGTTTCGGGAGGATTGGATAGGGAAGGCGGACTCGTGATCGTGGAAAACGGTGCTTACGGCCCCATAGATGAAGAATACCTATACCGCTTTTGGGAAGAAATAAAACAACAATAAAAAGAAGCAGCCGTTTCCAGTGTTTGCGGAAACGGCTGCTTTGAAGTTATGGGAGATTATTTCTGATCGCTTTCGATCTGCGCGGCGCGGTGACGGGCCAGCAGGTTCTGGATGCGCTGCATCGGGTTGAGCAGCGGGGAGATGGAGCGGTCGTGGTTCAGGGTGGCGATGATGAGCGCGATGTACTTGCTCATGTCCACCTCGATGAACCAGGGCTGCTGGCGCAGTTCGGGACGCAGATAGTTCAGGTTCGTCGCCAGAATGTAGTCGAACAGGCCTTCCTTATAAGCCTGGTTGAACACCTCGATGCCGTTGGTGAACATCGCAAACGTGGTCGCCATGAAGATGCGGCCGCACTTGCGGCGCTTCAGCTCACGCGCAAGGTCGAGCATGGAATCGCCGGTAGCCAGAATGTCGTCCGCAATGAGCACATCCTTGCCCTCGACCGATTCGCCCATGTATTCGTGCGCGACGATGGGGTTGCGGCCGTTGACCACGACGGAGTAGTCGCGGCGCTTGTAGAACAGACCCATGTCCAGACCCAGCATCGTGGCGTAGTAGATGTTGCGGTTGGCAGCGCCCTCGTCGGGGCTGATGCACATCATGTGGTCGCGGTCGATCTTGAGATCGGGCAGCTTGCGCAGCAGCGCCTTGAGCATCTGGTAGGTGGGATGCACGTTTTCAAAGCCGGAGCGCGGGATCGCATTCTGCACTCTGGGGTCGTGGGCGTCGAAGGTGATGATGTTGTCGATGCCCATCGCGGTCAGCTCCTGAAGCGCCATGGCGCAGTCCAGAGACTCGCGGGCGGCGCGGCGGTGCTGACGGCCTTCATAGAGGTAAGGCATGATGACCGAGACGCGCTTGGCCTTCTTGCCCTCGGCGGCGATGATGCGCTTGAGGTCCTGGAAGTAGTCGTCCGGAGACATGGGCACGTCCATGCCGTACATGCGGTAGGTGTTGGAATAGTTGGTCACGTCGCAGAGAATGTAGAGGTCATAGCCGCGTACGCTCTGACGGATGACGGCCTTGCCTTCGCCGGAAGAGAAGCGGGGGCAGTCGGCGTCCAGCAGGAAGTTGCTGCGCAGATAGCCGGGATAGGTCAGCAGAACCTGATCGGCGTTTTCGGGTTCTTTTTCCCACTTAACCAGATAGGAGTTGACCTTTTCGCCCAGGCTCTTGCAGCCGTCCATGGCAATAATTCCAAGAGGTCCGACCGGCTGCGGGTCGTTACCGAAACGAGACGGGATGTCCGACATGAGTGTTACCTCCCAACGTATTGTAACCACAGTATAGCACGTTTGGACAAAAAATTCTGTAAGAATCCGTTATCTACCGAATATTTTACAATTCCTTTATCAATAAAGTACGACGCATAAGCATATTTGGAAGAAAAGAAGGGAAATTTTTCTGATAAAACAGCCAATTTCCCGAACAAGAAAGATTGGGACTTTACGGCGCGTACCGGGTAGGATAAAATAATTAAAATACAGTTTGCGGCCCCGAATGGGGGAAGAGGAGAAAAACGTGGCGGAGACAAGGCGGAGAATCACGCTGCTGGCGGCGGATGCCGACCGGCACCTGCAAGCGCACCTTGCCGCGCTGCCGCTGGAAGAGGTAGGCGTGCGGCTGCTGGGGCAGGCGGAAAGCGGAGAGCATGCGCTGGAGGACTGCCGCAGGGTGCATCCCGACGTGCTGCTGGCTGAGGTTCATCTGCCCGGCTTGGACGGCCTTGCTTTGGCGGAAGCGCTGCGGAAAGAACAGCCCGGTCTGCGCGTGATCTTTCTGACGGCTGCGCAGGACTTTGCCTGCGCCAGGGCAGCGGTACAGGTGGGCGCAGCGGGATATCTGCTCAAACCCATTCGCGAGGAAGAGCTGCTTTATACGCTGCGCCGCATCGCGGAAGAAAAACAGGCGATTCGTGCGGAAGAACGCGAAGGCCTGCCGGAGCAGAGCAAGGAAGTATATCACGTCCTTGCGGAAGCGGAAACGGCGCTGCACCACCTCCTGCACCGGAACGATACGGTAAAAGCAGTAAAGGAGATCAAGACGCTGCTGGGAAAGATGCCGTCCCGAACACAGAAAAAGTTGATGACGCTGGAAATATTGAGACTGATCGGGCGAGTCAGCGCCGAGAAGGGCTGCGTGCTGCCGCCGGAGAAGCTGCTGGCGCTGCACCAAAGCGTGATGGAAGCGCAGGACGCGCAAACCCTGCTGGATGCAGCGGGAGAAGCCCTGAGCGAATGGCCGGAAGCGGAGCGGGAATCGTCCGGCAGCCTTGCAGCGGATGCGGAGCGCATCATCGGGAGAAAATATATGCACAGCGGGCTGACCGTGCAGGCCATCGCGCGGGAGATGAACCTTTCGCCCAACTATCTGTCCGCTGCCTACCGCGGCGCGACGGGTGTGCGGCTGGGCGAGGCGATCTGCCGCATGCGCATGGAGCGCGCGCAGGCGCTGTTGCGCGGAACCGATTTGCGTCTGGAAGAGATTGCGCGATCCGTCGGGTTTGAAAACGCGCGCTATTTCGTCACGGTCTATCAGAAGCAGACGGGGGAACATCCGCTGGACTTCCGGAAAAGAGAACAAAGATAAAAAGGAGGAACACTGAACGATGTGCTTTCGGCCCGATACGCAGGCGCTGCGGCTGGAAAACGTCAATCTGTATGTGATGCGTCATGTCGGTGTGCGCGTGCTGCTGCTCGATGCGGATAACACCATCACCCGATGGAACAGCCCGGAGATTTCGCCGCAGGTGAAGGAATGGGTGCGCACGGCTAAGGAGGCGGGCTTTGCGGTGCTGGTGGTTTCCAACAACCACGCCCCGCGGCTGGAGCCGATCTCCCGCCAATTGGAGATCAACTGCATCCCACAGGTGCGCAAGCCCCTGCCCTTTCGTCTGAAAAAACTGGCTAAACAGCTGGGCGTCAAGCCCAAGCAGTGTGCCATGATCGGGGATCAGATCCTGACAGACGTGCTGGCGGGCAATCTGGCGGGGATGCACACCGTGCTGTTGCAGCCCATCGATACCAGCGCGGAATTCAAGGGCACCAAGATCAATCGCAAGCTTGAAAAGGTGATTAAGAAACTATGGAAAATCGTTTGACGGTGCGCTTCGGCCCCGCGGGAAACTGCGAGGATTTTTACGAAAAAGGCTATAAATCCACCGTACAGGCTCCGGAATATCTGGAAAAGATGGGGCTGGACGCCTATGAATATTCCTGCGGACGCGGCGTGCTGCTCAAGCAGGAGACGGCGGAAAAGATCGGCCGGGCTGCGGCGGATCATCATGTCGCGCTGTCCATTCATGCGCCGTATTTTACCAACCTTTGCAATCCCGATCCCGCCAAGCAGGATGCGACGGTGAACTATATCCGTCAGGCTGCGCAGGCGATCTGCTGGATGGGCGGGACGCGCGTCATCTTTCACCCCGGCGCGCTGATGAAGAGCACACGCGAGGCGGCGCACGAGCGCGCTCTTGCGCTGATGCATCGCGTCACGGACGAGGTGCTTTCCGAATTTCCGGAGATCGTGCTCTGCCCGGAGACGCTGGGCAAGCGCAACCAATACGGCACGCTGGAGGAAGTGCTGGCTCTGTGCGCGCCCTATGGCGAGCGGGTGCTGCCCTGCATTGATTTTGCGCATCTGCACGCCGCGGGCTGCGGGTGCATCCGTTCCCGTCGGGATTTTGCCGCGATGCTGGATCGGGCGGAGGAGATTCTCGGAAAAGCGCGGATGCAGGCGTTTCATATCCACTTTTCTCACATCGAATTTACCGCCGCGGGCGAAAAGCGCCACCGCACGTTTGCAGAGGAAGGCTTCGGCCCGGACTTTGCCGAGCTTGCTCCGGAGCTGGCTACGCGGGGAATGACGCCCACCGTGATTTGCGAATCAGCGGGCACGCAGGCGGCAGATGCTGCGCAAATGCAGAAAATTTACCTGGCCTGCCTTCAAAAAAACTGAATTTTGGCCGGGTTGACCCTAGCCAAAGATACGCGAATGTGGTAAAATGAATCGGATAATGTGAGGGTTTGCTTACTCGATGCAGACAGGTTCACGTTTGCGGTGCGCTTCAAGCGGCGGACCGATCAGCATTTTATTTTCTACAATGGAGGGTTTTTCATGATTACTGCAGGCGATTTCCGTAAAGGCGTTACCATCGAGCTGGACGGCAACGTGTTCAACATCGTGGATTTCCAGCACGTCAAGCCCGGCAAGGGCGCGGCGTTCGTTCGCACCAAGATCAAGAACGTCATGACCGGCGCCGTGCTCGAGCGCACCTTCAACCCCACCGATAAGGTGCCGCGCGCAGTCATCGAGACCAAGGAAATGACCTATCTGTATAACGACGGCGATTTCTACTACTTCATGGACGTGGATACCTACGAGCAGATTCCCCTGGGTCAGGATGTTGTCGAGGACGCCATCCACTACGTCAAGGAGAACACCAACGTCACCGTCCGCTTCTTCAAGGGCACTGCGTTCTCCGTTGAGGCTCCCAACTTCGTCACCCTCGAGGTGGTCGACACCGAGCCCGGCGTCCGCGGCGATACTGCGACCAACGTCACCAAGCCCGCGACTTTGGAGACCGGCTATGTTGTCGCCGTTCCGATTTTCATCAACCAGGGCGAGAAGATCCGCATCGATACCCGTACCGGCGAGTACATGGAGCGCGCGTAAGTCGGGCATCCTGCAAGGGAAGAATCTCTGAAAAGGTGCAAAGGAGGATCATCATGAGCGAAGTTTCCAAGAAGGTCGCCTTCCTCAAGGGCATGGCTGAAGGCATGGGTCTGGAAAAGGAAGAGGACGCCAAGAGCAAGCTGATTGCCAGGATGCTCGAGGCTATGGAAGAAATGGCCGACGCGATGGACGCGATGGAAGCCCGCCAGGACGAGGCGGAGCAGTACATCGACGAGCTGGATTCCGATCTGGGCGACGTCGAAGAGGTTCTCTTTGCCGACGACGAGGAGGATGACGATTGCGGCTGCGGTCATCATCACTTCTACGACGATGAGGATGACGAGGACGAAGACGGCGAGTACGACGAGGATGACGAAGATGCAGGCGTAGACTTCATCGAGTATGAATGCCCGCACTGCCACACCAGCGTCTACTACGACCAGGAAGCGTTCGATCTGGAAGAGGAGCATCTCTGCCCCGAGTGCGGCAGAGAACTGTTCCCCAACGCTCCGGATGAGGAAGAATAAGCTTAAAGCGCGATAAAAGGGCGGAAAGAAACCGAAATCGGTGTTCTTTCCGCCCTTTTGCATTGTTGAAGCGCTGGGTTCGTGTTATAATTTTGCAAGATCGGGAAACGAAAAAACGCACAGGAGGATAAAGACAATGGATTTGAGAAAACTCTGCTCCATGGTGGATCATACGCTGCTCAAACAGACTGCAACCTGGGATCAGATCAAGGCGCTTTGCGATGAGGCGATGGAATTCGGCACCGCATCGGTGTGCATTCCGCCCTGCTATGTCAAGCAGGCGCACGACTATGTGCAGGGCAAGCTGACCATCTGCACCGTCGTGGGCTTTCCCAACGGCAACATGACCACCAACGCCAAGGAGTTTGAAACGCTGGAAGCACTGGCCAACGGCGCAGAGGAGATCGACATGGTCATCAACATCGGGATGCTTCGCGCGGGGAACACCGACTATGTTGCAAACGAGATCCGCCGCCTCAAGGAGGCCTGCGGCAGGCGCATCCTCAAGGTCATCATCGAAACCTGCCTGCTGACCGAGGAAGAGAAAAAGACCATGTGCCGCATCGTGACCGATTGCGGCGCGGACTTCATCAAGACCTCCACGGGCTTTTCGACCGGCGGCGCAACGCCGGAGGACATCAAGCTTTTTGCGGAAAACGTCGGGCCGAACGTGCGCATCAAGGCGGCGGGCGGCATTGCGACGCTGGAGGATGCGGAGAATTTTGTGAAGCTCGGCGCGACCCGTCTGGGCACCAGCCGTGTGCTCAAGCTCGTCCGCGAAAAGGAGCAGGCATGAGACAGAAAATCACGGTGCTGGGCAGCTTCGTGGTGGATTTGATGGCGCGCACACCACATCTGCCCGCTGCGGGCGAAACCGTGCGCGGCAGCCGCTTTAAGCAGGGCGCGGGCGGCAAGGGCTTCAACCAGGGCGTCGCGGCGCACAAAGCAGGCGGAAACGTCTCCATGGTGACAAAGCTCGGCCGCGACGCACTGGGGCAGGTTGCGTTGGAAGCGATGGACGCTGTCGGCATGAAGAAGGATTTCCTCTTTTATTCCGAAGATGTGGAAACCGGTGTGGCGCTGATTCTTGTCGATGAGCACGCCAGCCAGAACGAAATCGTCGTCGTGCCGGGCGCGTGCGCCACGCTGAGCGATGACGATCTCGCTGCCGTGGAAGATGAGATCAAGAATTCCGCTTATCTGGTGCTCCAGTTGGAAATCAATCAGGACGCGAATGAAAAAGCTGCATGCATCGCCAAGGAAAACGGCGTCAAGGTGATTCTCAACACTGCGCCCTATCAGCCGGTGAGCGATGAGTTCTTAAACGGGCTCTTTCTCGTCACGCCCAATGAGGTGGAGGCGGAGGAGATGACCGGTGTGAAGGTGGATTCGCTGGAAGCTGCCGACGATGCCGCAGCTGTTTTCTTCGAAAAAGGCGTGCAAAATGTGCTCATCACGCTGGGCGGCAGAGGGGTGTACGTCAACACCGACGGTGCGTCTGAAATCCTGCCTGCCTATCGCGTGGACGCGGTGGATACCACAGGTGCGGGCGACGCCTTCAACGGTGCGCTGGCGGCGGCGTTAGCCGAGGGAAAAACCTTGCGGCAGGCGGCGCGCTTTGCCAACGCGGCAGCGGCGCTCTCCGTGCAGCGCATCGGCACCACGCCTGCTATGCCCGACCGCGCGGAGATCGACGCATTCCTGAAAGAGCAGGAATAGAAAAATAGAAATGCCATGCTGAATTTTCAGCATGGCATTTTGTATTGCGAAGGAAATCAGACCTTTGCGTCGGTGCGGCGGATGAGCAGGATGCCCAGGATCATCAGCGCCGGGAAGGCCACCGCGCACAGGATGCCCAGACGCAGATTATCGCCGAAAGCGCCCGCAATCGCGCCCGCCAGCGTCGGCCCGCCGGAGCAGCCCAGATCGCCAGCCAGCGCCATCAGCGCAAACATCGCCGTTCCGCCGCCGCGCAGAGAGGCCGCCGCCGTGGAGAACGTGCCCGGCCAGAATATGCCTACTGCAAGGCCGCACAGCCCCACGCCGACAAGACCCAACACGGGCGAATTGGTCAGGCCGATGAGCAGATAGGAAACAACGCACAGCAGCGCCGAAGCCATCATCGCCTTATTAAGGTCGATCTTGGCGCCGAACTTGCCGTAGAGCAGACGGGAGGTCGCCATCAGCAGCGCAAAGACCGTAGGGCCTGCCAGATCGCCGATGGCCTTGGAAACGCCCAGACCTTTTTCGGCAAAGGTAGAGGCCCACTGGCTGACCGCCTGCTCGCTCGCACCGGCACAGAGCATCATCAGCATAATAACCCAGAAGACTCTGCTGCGGAAGAGCTGACCGATGTGCATGCCGGTCCCACCCTCGGCGACCAGCGGCGCAAGCGGCACTTTGGTAAACACGAAGCAGTTGGCCAGCGGCAGCAGCGCCCAGATGGCGGCAAGTATCTTCCAGCTGGAAGCGCCGAAAATCTTCAAAAACAGCGTCGAGATCACGATGACGCCCGCGCTGCCCCAGCAGTAGAAGGAGTGCAGGATGCTCATGGTCTGCGCCTTGTGGTCGCTGGGGCAGGATTCCACGATGGGGCTGACGATGACTTCGAGCAGCCCGCCGCCTAACGCGTAGAGCAGTACAGACAGCAGCAGCCCCGCAAACGGCGAGGGCAGAAGATCCGGCAGAAAAGCAAGGCCGACAAGACCCAGCGCGGCGCAGATGTGCGCGATTACCGCTGCGGCGCGGTAGCCGATGCGGTCGATGAAGAACACCGAAACGCCGTCCACGGCGAGCTGAAGAGCGAAGTTGATGGTGATTAGCAGCGTTACCTGGGAAAGCGGAATGCCGTATTGGCTTTGAAAGGTCAGAAACAGCAGCGGCACGAAGTTGTTGACGACGGCCTGCACAACATAGCCTGCAAAACAGGCGCGGATGGTGGATTTGTACTGCAAAGCGGTATCCTCCCTATATTGTGAAGAGAATCTGCCCTGCTATTATAGAGGGAGGGAAAGCTCTGCGTCAATAGGATAGGATCGCCTTTTCTGTGTGACGGGAGGGTTAATTGTTGGCTCGATCCGTTGACTTTTCAGCTGCGGTGTGCTATAAAAAACAATGGATCGGCTATGATGAGGATTTTAAGTAAGCGCCTTGATCCATGGTCCCGAAAGAGAGGTTCGCCGCCGGCTGAAAGCGAACCGGGATTCCCAAGCGCGCCGAAGTTCACCCCGGAGCCGTTGCGGGTGCGCCCGATACAGCGTGCAAGAGGCTGCGCGGTTGATAGACCTGCGCGGCGAACTTGGGTGGTACCACGAAGGGCTAAGAGGCTCTGCGTCCCAATGGGATGCGGAGCCTTTTTTACACCCAAATATTTGGCAGATTTTTCACTGTGAGGGAGGAAACATCATGCAGGACAAACTCAATGACATCCGCCAGGCGGTGCGCCAGCGGCTGGACAAGGCGTCTCAGTCCTCGCACATCGAGGAGCTGCGCGTATCGGTGCTGGGCCGCAAGGGTGAATTGACCGCGCTGCTCAAGGGCATGGGCAAGCTGAGCCCCGAAGAGCGCCCCGTTGTCGGACAGAAGGTCAATGCGCTGCGCAGCGAGATCGAGGATTGGATCGATGAGCGCTCCCGCGAGCTGGCGGCTCGTGAGGAAGAAGAGCGTCTCAAGAAGGAAACGCTGGATATTTCGATTCCCGGCGATCCCGTTCCGATGGGCTGCGAGCATCCGCTCTCGTCCACGCTGGAGCGCATCATCGATATCTTTGTGGGCATGGGCTTCTCGGTTGCCGAAGGCCCTGAGGTCGAGCAGGATAAATACAACTTTGAGCTGCTGAACCTGCCCAAGAACCATCCCGCCAGAGATGCGCAGGATACCTTCTATTTCAACGAGAACCTGCTGCTGCGCACGCACACCTCTCCGGTGCAGGCGCGCACCATGCTCTCCCAGAAGCCGCCCATCCGCGTTATCTGCCCCGGCAGAGTGTACCGCGCAGATGAAGTGGATGCCACCCACAGCCCGGTGTTCTCCCAGTGCGAAGGCCTGGTCATCGACAAGGGCATCACCATGGCCAACCTCAAGGGCACGCTGGATGCCTTTGCGCACCAGATGTACGGCGAGGGCATCCGCACCCGCTTCCGTCCGTCCTTCTTCCCGTTCACGGAGCCGTCTGCCGAGGTCGATGTGACCTGCGCCGCCTGCAAGGGCGAAGGCTGCCGCATCTGCAAAGGCACCGGCTGGATCGAGATTCTGGGCGCGGGTATGGTCAATCCCCATGTGCTGGAGATGTGCGGCATCGATCCGGACGTCTACACCGGCTTTGCCTTCGGCATCGGCATCGAGCGCGTCACCAACCTCAAGTACAACGTGCCCGATATGCGTCTGCTGTTTGAAAATGACCTGCGTTTCCTGGCGCAGTTCGGAAAAGGGAGGGTGTAAGCGATGCTCGTACCGCTTTCGTGGCTTAAAAAATATGTCAAGATCGACCTGTCGGTCGAGGAATTCGTCCGCCGCATGATCATGAGCGGCACGGCGGTGGAGGGCTATGAGGACTGCGGCGCGGAGATCAGCAACGTCGTCGTGGGCAAGCTCGTGGAAATCGTCAAGCATCCCAACTCCGACCATCTGAACATCTGCCAGGTGGACGTGGGCGGGGAAACCCCCATCCAGATCGTCACCGGCGCGGACAATATGTCCGTTGGCGATCTCGTGCCCGTGGCGCTGCATGATTCCCATCTGCCCGGCGGCGTGCACATCACCCGCGGCAAATTGCGCGGCGAAGTGTCCAACGGCATGATGTGCTCCGGTGAAGAGCTGGGCGTGCCGGCGGAGGTCTATCCTTCCAATGTGGAGCACGGTCTGCTCATACTCAAGGGCGATCTAAAGCCCGGCCAGGACATCAAGCCCGTGCTGGGCCTGGACGACACCGTGATCGACTTCGATATTCTCGCCAACCGCCCCGACTGCCTGAGCGTACTGGGTCTGGCGCACGAAGCGTCCGTCGCGGCCGGCCATCCTGTTGTGGAGCCGAATTATGAATACACCACCTGCGGCGGCGACATCAACGAACTGGTCAAGGTTCGCGTGGACGATCCCGATCTGTGCACCCGCTACTGCGCGGCCGTGGTCAAGGACATCAAGATTGAGCCCTCTCCCCTGTGGATGCGTGAAGCGCTGCACAAGGCGGGCGTTCGTCCGATCAACAACATTGTCGATATTACCAACTATGTCATGCTGGAAATGGGCCAGCCGATGCACGCCTTTGACCTGAACTCCGTGCGCGGCCGCCAGATCATCGTCCGCCGCGCCAAGCCCGATGAGACCATGATGACGCTGGACAGCAAGGACAGAAAGCTGACCGAAAACATGCTGGTCATTGCCGATGCGGAGGGCGCGACCGGCCTTGCCGGCATCATGGGCGGCGAGAATAGCGAAATCACCGACAAGACCGAGCTGGTGCTCTTTGAATCCGCCTGCTTTGACGGCGCGAATATCCGCATCTCCGGCCGTTCGCTGGGCATGCGCACCGAGGCGCAGGGCAGATTCGAGCGCGGCGTGAACGTGCGCCTGTGCAAGAAGGCGCTGCAGCGCGCGCTGGCGCTGGTAGACGAGCTGGGTGCGGGCAAGGTCATCTCCGGCTTGATTGATATTTATCCCAACGAACAGCCCCTGCCCACCATCCGCACGGACGTCAAGTACGTCCAGACCCTGATGGGCATTGAGGTTCCCGCCGAAAAGATGGTGGAGATCCTCGAAAAACTGGGCATCAAGACCATCGCCGAGGGCGATCACCTGCTCTGCCAGAGCCCGATCTGGCGTCAGGATATTCAGCGCGGCGCGGACATTGCCGAAGAGGTGCTGCGCATCTACGGCTACGACTACATCCCCTCCAAGCTCATGGAGGGCGAGACGGTCAGCGGCCACAACAGTGCGCATCAGAAGCGCGACGCGCTGCTGCGCCGCTATCTGTGCGGCATGGGCGCGTATGAAGCTGTGACCTATTCCTTCATCAGCCCCAAGTGGTACGACGCGCTGCGCCTGCCGGAGAATGATCTGCTGCGCCTGAGCGCCAAGCTGATGAACCCGCTGGGCGAGGATTATTCCGTGATGCGCACGACGCTCATTCCGTCGATGCTGAACACCCTTTCTACCAACATCAACCGCGGCAACGCAGGCGCGGCATTCTACGAGCTGGGCAAGCAGTTCCTGCCCAAGTCCCTGCCGCTGACCGAGCAGCCCGAGGAGCGTCCCGCGCTGTGCATCGGTCTCTACGGCGAAAACGCCACCTTCTATACCCTCAAGGGCATGGTAGAAGCGCTGCTGACCCGCTTCGGCGTCAAGAACGTCACCTGGAGCCGCTCGACCGCGCCTTACCTGCATCCCGGCCGCGCCGCGCAGTTCTTTGCGGGCGAAAAGCTGCTGGGCGTGCTGGGCGAGGTGCATCCGGCGGTTGCGGAAAACTTCAAGTTCAAGACCCGCGCCTATGTCGCGGAGATGAACCTGAACGTGCTGGACGAGAGTGCGACCAACGTCGGCGACGTCAAGGATATGCCCCGCTTCCCCGCCGTGCAGCGCGACTTTGCCTTTGTGATGAAGGAAGAGATGCCCGTCGGCGATGTGATGAACGAGATGAAGGCCGTCGCGGGTGAGCTGTGCGAAGAGGTTCACCTCTTTGACATCTACCGCGGCGTGCCGATTCAGCCGGGTGAGAAGTCCGTGGCGCTGTCCATTACGCTGCGCGCGGCGGACCGCACGCTGGGCGAGGAAGAAATTACCGCCATCAGCGAGAAGATCATTGCCAATGTTTCGGCAAAATTCGGCGCGCAGTTGCGTTCCTGATGCAAACTGGGTATAATAAGGGCAATGAAAAGCGCTAAAGCGCATGGGAGGGACGAAGGATGGACAAAAACAAGGTGGTCGTGACGGTGCATGGCCGGGAATATACGCTCGTGGGCGCGGAGCCTGTGGACTATATGCAGCGCGTGGCCGGGTATGTCGATCGCCGGATGTCGGAGATTTCGTATGCCTCCTATTTGCCGGAAGACAGGCTCATGGCGCTGACCGCGCTGAACCTGGCCGACGAGCTGCTCAAGAGTAAGGATGAAGTCACGGCCATGCGCCGCGAAATGACGCAGATGCGTCAGGCGTTGGCCAAAGCAGAATGGGCTGCGCACACTGCGGGCAAGGACGCAAAGCCCGAAGAGCAGAAATAAGCCTGATAAGATTTTGAAAGAGACGACGGGAGCGGTGCTTCCGCCGTCTCTTTTCGGTTCTGGGCCGGAAAAAGCAGGACTATACTTCCCATAAAAGAGGGGAGGTGCGCCGGTGCAGGACAAAAAGAAAAGGCTGCTGCGAGGCGGCGGACGGTTGATCGCACTTGTTCTGTTGGGAGCAGTGCTGTTCGCAGCGCCCTGGGCGGCGGAAACGGCGGTCACGGATGTAAAGGAAAAGCTCAGAGGACCGCAGCCGGAATGGACGGGCGTGTTGTCCGCGGGGATCGTGCCGTCTTTTCCGACCGTGAACCTGAACGGCTGGCTGGCCGCGCGCAGCCGGGAGTTTGAAAAACAGCAGGGCTGCGTGCTGCTGACGCTGCGGGAGATGACGGCGCAGGGAGTGAAAGCCGCTGCTGCGGCGCAGAATCTGCCGGATCTGTTGTTTTTCGGGCAAGGTGTGCTGGACGACCCGGCGGCGCTGCTCCTTTGTATGGAAACAGAGGTAAGCCCGCGCGCTGCGCTGCAAAACGTGGGAGTACAGAACGGCGCACGCTATGCCGTGCCGCTGGCGGCGGGGGCGTATGGACTGTTGGGCGACGTTGCGCAGCTTGACGCAGCGGGTTGGACACCGCAAATGGATGCGGAACAAACGCTGCGTCTGTGCGCAGAGAAAAAACTCGCCATTGCATGCCCGCTGCTGTTGTATACCAGCCCGGAGAGCGCGCTGCGCGCCATGGGCGATGTGACCGGCGTAAGCATGGAAACGGGAAAGGTGCATTTCAAGTTATGGCCGGACTTTGTGATGGAGCGGAAATACGCTTTTTATGTGGCAACGCAGCGGGAGGTGCGTCGCATGGAAACCTTGCAGGCGGCGGGAAAGGGCTTTGAAACCGTGTTGATTGTGCCGAAAGAACCCTATCTCGATCAAGTTCTGCTCGGCGGCGCGGTGAAGCCCGAATTTACCGGGCAGAGGCAGGATGCGGCGTATCGTGTGCAGATGGCTGGGCGCTTTTTGGCCCATCTATTGACGGAGGAGAGCCAGCATCAGCTCTCACAGGCGGGGCTTTTCCCCATAATCGACGGCGCGGCGGCGTATGAGAAGGATTCTGATCTGGGCAAAATGGAAGCGTCTCTGCAAGGCGGCGTTTGTCCTTGAAAGTTTTGCAAAAATAAGGTAAACTGAAAGCAAATCAATGCACTGAGGTGTGAACGTGAAAGCAATGGATTTGATCCGCACACTGCCGCTGAAGGGGCGTGTGGAGATGGATATACCGATGAAGGAGCTGACGACGCTCCGCGTGGGCGGAAAGGCCGATTGCGTGGTCTTTGCGGGCAGTGAAAGCGATGTGGAACAGATTGCTTTGTTCTGCGCCGACCGCGATGTGCCGCTGACCGTCGTGGGCCGCGGCAGCAACCTGCTGGTGCGCGACGGCGGCTTGAGCGGCGTGGTGCTGCTGATGGGCAAGGCGTTTGCCGATGTGCGCGTGGAAAAAAACCGCGTTTATGCGCAGGCGGGCGCAACGCTCGGCGCGGCGGCGCGGGCAGCGCAGCAGGCCGGGCTTGCCGGGCTGGAATTTGCCGAGGGCATCCCCGGCAGCGTGGGCGGCGGTGTGCGCATGAACGCAGGAGCCTACGGCGGCGAGATGAGCGGCGTGGTGGAGCGCGTGCGCGTGCTCCAGAAAAACGGCGAGGTCATTTGGCTGGACAAGACGCAGATGGATTTCGGCTACCGGCACAGCGCAGTGGAGAAAAGCGGCGCGGTGGTGTTGGAGGCGGTCTTTGCCTTGCAGCCGGACGACCGGGAAGCCATCGCGGTGCGCATGAACGATTATGCCGCGCGGCGGCGCGAGAAACAGCCTCTGACCTATCCTTCCGCAGGCAGCTTTTTCAAGCGGCCGGAGGGGTATTTTGCGGGAAAGCTCATCGAGGATGCGGGGCTGAAGGGCGCAAGCGTCGGCGGCGCACAGGTCTCCGAAAAGCACGCGGGCTTCCTCATCAACACGGGAAACGCTTCCGCGGCAGACTTTTTGCAGCTGAAAGATTTGGTGCAGCGCACTGTTTATGAAAAATACGGCGTGCAGCTGGAACCGGAGGTCCGGATTATCGGTCGGGATGGATGTTTTTAGGGAGAAATGCGCTGTGTACGGAAGAATGCTGGATTTGTCTGAAGAGCCGGCCTGTGAAGAAAAGCCGGCGCACTGCGGAAAAGCCGGCGCACTGTTTGAACGGCTGAATACTGCGCTGGAAGGCGAAACCGGGACGCCGGAATCCATACGGAAAGAAATACGGCTGGGGTGTGGAGCACCGCAAGGGAACGAAACACATCTGCGATGTTTTTCCGGAAAAAGGGGCGTTGGTGCTGATGCTGCTGCTGGCAGAACGGCGCATACATCCTGCAAAAAAGAAATAGAATAAAAGGGGGATACAAATGAAGCTGGTGGTGGTGACGGGGCTTTCGGGCGCCGGAAAATCTCAGGCGCTGCGGGCGCTGGAGGATATGGGGTTCTATTGCGTGGACAACCTGCCCCCGATGCTCATCCCCAACATGGCAAGGCTGTGCGTGGAGCACGGCAATTTGATTGACAAGGTGGCGCTGGGCATCGACACCCGCAGCGGCGCGTTTTTCGGAGAAACCGACGAGGCGCTGGACGAGCTGCTGGCGATGAACATTCACTATGATATTATCTACCTCAACGCCTCAGACGAGGAGTTGATCCGCCGCTATAAAGAGACGCGGCGCGCGCATCCCATGGGCGGGGATAAGATGCTGATCCAGAATATCCAGAAGGAGCGCCTGCTGCTTAAAGATCTGGAAAAGCGCGCTACCCGGATCATTGACACCACGACCATGCTCACGCGCCAGCTGCGGGAGACGCTGCTGCGGCTCTACGGCGAAGGCGATGTGGACAAGGCCATTGCAGTTAACGTGCTGTCCTTCGGCTTTAAGCATGGCTTGCCGCAGGATGCAGACTTGGTTTTTGATGTGCGCTTCATTCCGAATCCATTCTATATTCCGGAGATGCGCCCGCTCACCGGTGCGGATGCACCGGTGCATGATTATGTGATGAGCTTTGAGGAGACAAGGGTTTTCCTGAACAAGACCCTCGATCTGCTCAAGTTTTTGATCCCGCATTATGTCAGCGAGGGCAAGGACCGGCTGGTCATCGCGGTGGGCTGCACCGGCGGCCAGCACCGCAGCGTCTGCCTGACCAACGAAATCGCGAAGGGATTGAAAGCGGCGGGCTTCCATGCCACGGCTTCCCACCGCGATACCCAGATCGAAACAAAGGAGAAATAAAGAGAAAGACCATGTCCTTTTCATCGGAAACCAAGCAGGAGCTCTGCCGCATCAATGACAACCCCTGCTGCCAAATGGCGGAGCTTGCGGCCTTTATCCACGGCATCGGCACGCTGCGCATCGGCCGCGGAGGGCAATCGGTCTGGATGACGACGGAGGTTCCCGCTATCGCGCGGCGCATCTTTTCGCTGTGCAAGGCGGCCTTTGGCGTGACGCCCGAAGTGCGTACGCAGCTGCGCAAGCGGTTGGGAAAGAAAAACGTCTATCATGTGGTGCTGGGGCCGGACTGCGCACCGCAGATCCTGGAAGAAACCGGGCTGCTCAGGGAGAGCGGGGAGGGCGTGCGCATCTCGCGCGCGGTGCCGCTGGGGCTGCTGCGCCGCTCCTGCTGCCGCCATGCTTACCTGCGTGGGGCGTTCCTTGCCACGGGTACATTGTCCGATCCCGGCAAGGGGTATCATCTGGAAATTTCCTCTTCATCGGAGGATTACGCCAAATCGCTGAACAATTTCATGAATAAGCTGGATTTAGCCGCTAAGATGGTTTTGCGTCGGGAGCGGTATGTGGTATACTTAAAGGAGAGCGAGACCATTGTGGAGCTGCTTAACCGCATGGGGGCGCACAAGGCGCTGCTCGCTTTTGAAAACATCCGCATCACCAAGGATGTGCGCAACAACGTCAATCGCGCCGCCAATTGCGACAGCGCGAATCTGGACAAGACCATGAACGCCGCGCAGAAGCAGATCGAGGCCATTCGACTGATTGAAGAAAAAGGCGCGTTCTCGCGCATGCCCCGCTCGCTGCGGGAAATTGCGGAAAAGCGCATGGATAACCCCGATATGCCGCTGAAGGAATTGGGGGAAGCCTTTGATCCGCCGATCAGCAAGAGCGCGGTCAATCATCGCTTGAGAAAATTGATGGAATTTGCCGCTCAATGGCAGATAGAACAGGACGAGGAAAAATAAAAAGGGGAGGAAATCAACCATGCTGTCAAAAAACATCGTCATCACCAACCGGGATGGGTTGGACGCCAAATCCGCTGCGATGTTGGTGCAGGTTGCCTGCAAATACCGCTCCCAGATCTTGATCGAGCAGGGGAGCAAGCTCATCAACGCCAAATCCCTGATGGGCGTGCTGTCGCTCGGCGCGGGGGCCAATGACGAAGTGACGCTTTCGGTCAACGGCGGAGACGAAAAGGAAGCCATGGACGCGGTTGCGGCGCTGCTCAGCGCCGGATTTGCCGACGGCGATCGGAAAGCGGAGAAGAAGAGATAGCATGAGAAGAGAATTCAAGCTCGAATGTGCAGACGGCAAGCAGCTCTATGCCCGCGTATTTGAAGCGGAATCTCCTAGAGGCGTGCTGTGCGTGGCGCATGGATTAGGGGAGCACGGCGACCGCTATCAGAAATTTGCGGACTTTATGAATGCGCACGGAATGACGGTTTATGCCCAAGATCACCGCGGACACGGCCGCAATGTCGAAAAAAAGAGCCAGCGCGGCATCGCCCGCATGGCCGATTTGGAGCGCGACATGGTCACGATGATCGACTTTGCCGCGAAGGAGACGGGATTGCCGGTGATTCAGTTCGGCCATTCGCTGGGCGGACTGATCGGACTGTACACCACGATGCATTCCAAGCCGCCGGTTTGCGCTGCGATCATTACAAGCCCGTGGCTCAAGCTGGTCAGTGCGCCGCCGCAGGCTGCGTTCAAGGCCATTGGGGCGTTGAGCGGCGTGCTTTCCCCCTTCTCCATCAACAACGGCATCCCCTCCACTGCGCTTTGTCACGATCCGGCGATATGCGCGGCTTATGACGTCGATCCGCAGAATCATGGCCGCATTGGGCTTGCGTTGGCGGCAGACGCAAATCGCGCGGCAAACTGGGTGTTGGCGCACCCGGAGGAGTTGAAAGTGCCGCTGTTGCTGTGCCATGGCGAGCAGGATCCGATTTGCTCGGTGGAAGGCAGTCGCGAGTTTGCGGAAAAGGCGAAGGGCGTGCGCTTCGTAGAGTTTGAAGGCGCATATCATGAATTGCACAACGAGCCTCTGGCGGCGGAAAAGCTGTTTGAAACCGAGCTGGAATTCATCGATGAAATTCTGAGCCTGAAAGCGTAGAAGCTGATTCGCCAGATGAAACAGGACGGACGTTTTGAACGCGTCCGTCTTTTCTTATGTAAAAAAGCGGTGTATAATGTAATTACAAATAGATGAAGGAGGCTGTTTCTCATGGACAGACCTTATGACGAGACTCTGGCGCATGTGCGCACCTGTTCGCGCCCCAGCGAGTTGAAGATCACCGACATTCGCTTTGCGCATATCACGGCGGCCTCGATGCACTGCATTCTGGTCAAAATTTATACCAATCAAGGCCTGGTCGGCATGGGCGAGATCCGCGACGGCTCGTCGGCCACCTATGCCGCGATGCTCAAGAGTCGTTTGCTCGGCGAGAACCCCTGCGACGTGGATCGCCTGTTCCGCAAGATCAAGCAGTTCGGCGGCCAGAGCCGCCAGGGCGGTGGCGTCAGCGGTCTGGAAATTGCGCTGTGGGATCTGGCGGGCAAGGCTTACGGCATTCCGGTCTATCGGATGCTGGGCGGCAAGTTCCGCGACTGCGTGCGGATGTACTGCGATCAGGGCAGAACGCCGCCTGCCATGCGTGAGACCGGCACCAACCAGGCCAAGGCCATCAAGGAGCGCATGGATCGTTTCGGCTTCAAGATGTGCAAGACCGTGCTCAGCGTGGAGGATGTGGCGCAGCGCCACCCTGATGAGGATATTTTGATCGCTCCGCCGGATTTTCTGGACAGCATCCTGCACAAGCCGGAAAACGCCGCGGCAACCGATCCCGTCACCGGCCTTGCCAAGGTGTTGGATAAGCCTGCTGAGCGCAAGATGAACGATTATCTCTACACCGAGCATCCGTATACGATGCTGCGCGTGACCGACCGCGGCCTCGACCGCTACGAGGAACATATCGCGCAGATGCGCGAGGTGCTGGGCTGGCGCACGCCGCTGGCCATCGACCACGTCGGCCATATGGGTCTGGACGACGCCAAGCGCCTGATGAAGCGGTTGGAGAAGTACAACCTGCTCTGGTGCGAGGACGTGCTGCCCTGGTATATGGTGGATGAATACGTCGAGCTGCGCCAGTATGCGACCACGCCGCTGGCCACCGGCGAGGACGCCTATCTGACCGAGAGCTTCGAGCCGCTGTGCAAGCGCCGTGCCGTCGCCGTGATCCATCCCGACATTTGCTCCAACGGCGGCATCCTCGAAACCAAGAAGATGGGCGATATGGCGCAGAAATACAATACCGCTCTGGCGATGCATATGTGCGAAACGCCGGTGGCGGCGCTGGCCACGACCCACGCGGGTGTGGCGACGGAGAACTTCTTTGCCATGGAGTTCAACGCGCCGGATGACGATTACTGGCAGGACATCGTCACGGGATTGGACGAGCCGCTGATCCAGAACGGCACCATGCGCCCCAACGATAAGCCCGGCCTGGGCATGGAGGACTTTAACGACGAAGTGCTCCGCGAGCACCAGTGGAAGGGTTCGCCCGAAATCTGGCAGTCCACGGAAGAATGGGACAAGGAATACAGCTATGACCGCCTGTGGAGCTGATGCCGGACCAATTTCCAATACGGCAAACCGGTAGGGATTCGCCGGGGGCGAATCCCTTTGATGAAACATGAGGGGGCGCTTCGCTCCCCCTCAAACTCCCCCTGGACGGGGCGGAAAACCCATCCGAGTGCGCAAAAAGAGGGTCCTTGCGGCATTGCCGCAAGGACCCTCTTTTGACATTTGTTTGGAATATGCCGTTTCCGTTTATTCGTTGCGGATGGCGGCCAGCGCGCTCAGGCGCATGGCGCGCTGAGAGGGATACAGGCCGGCCAATACGCCCACCAGAATTGAGAAAACCAGGGCGCCCATCGCAAGGTAGAAGGGAATGACGGAACGGAAGGTCTCGCCTGCACCATTGGCAGCGATGACCGTGTTGATGACCCAGGAGAGGATATAACTGATGGAAAGTCCCAGAATACCGCCGCCCAGGCCGATGATGCCCGCCTCGGTCAGGAACATTGCGCCGATCTTGCTCATCTTGCAGCCGAGCACCTTCATCACGCCGATTTCGCGCGTGCGCTCGTAGATGGACATCAGCATCGTGTTGCAGATCGAGATGGCGGCAACCAGCATCGCCACGCCGCCGATGCCGCCCAGCATCAGCTGGAGAGAGCGGGAGGATTCCTGCATCTGGTTGATCATGTCCGCCATGGACCAGCAGGAAAGTCCCATCTCCTTGAGTTTATCCTGCACGGCAAGCGTGTTTTTGAAATCATCTGCCTTGACGAGCAGCGTCGGGTATTCGTCGATTTTCATACCGTTGCTGGTAAAGACCTTCTTGTATTTTTTCAGGATGGCCTTCATTTGATCCGTCGAGCAGTACATGTTGTAGCTGCCGTTGCCGCCGCTGTCCGGGATGATGCCCACGACGCGGGCTTTGAATTCGTAGATCTTGGGGGTTCCGTCGGAATCGGCGTTGTTGTAGTCCTGAAGCTTCAGCGTGTACTTGGCGTTGAGCCAGTCCACATCCGGCACCGTATCGTCCCAGCGGTTGGACTTCGGGTTGCGGAAGGAACTCTTCACATTCTCACCCAGCAGAATCTCAATCGTGTCGTGAGAGGGGCTCTTGCTGAAACCGCTGCCCTCGCTGACCTTTAGCCCCAGCGCCTCGACGGCGTCGGGGTTAATGGCGGTCAGCGAATAATAGCTTTGCAGCTTGCCCGTGCCCAGCGTCAGGTTGTAGAGATCCAGCTGCGGAGAAACCACCGTGACATGATCCAGCTGGCTGAGCTTGCGCACCAGCGCATCGTCCAGCTTGACGGCTTTGACGGAATTGCCGGTGCCGATATCGGACACCATGCCGCCTCCGCCGTAATAGGTCTGGGAGTTGACGGTGATATTGGTCAATTCGCCGGTCGCGGCCATGGAGTCAATGTAGCCCTGATTGATGCCGATGCCCAGCGACACCATGACCACGATGGACGCGGTGCCGATCATCGTGCCGATCATGGTCAGGATCGTGCGGGTTTTGCGCCGCCAGAGGTTCGTAAACGACAGGCGGATCAGATCAGTCCATTTCATCGTCATCCACCTTCGCCTTCTTGCGCTTGCGCACGACGACGACTGCGACGATAGCGCCCGCGGCGATCACAACGCCGCCGATGACGAACCATGCCCAGGACGGGAACCCGGTCGATTCAGGCATCGCATCGGTAGGCATGTCGTCCTCGATCATACCGTCCATATTGTCCTCGCCGTAGTCGTAGGAAACGACGTTGACGGAGATGGGAGTGCGCTTTTCCGTGACATTGCCGTCCGCATCCTCATAGGAGACGACAATATCGCCCTCCGCCATGCCGGAGAAGCCGTCCACGGGCGTAACCATCACGTCGTAGCTCTTGTTGGAGCCGGAATCCATGTTGCCCGCATAGTAGTTCTCATCCGCCTTCAGGCTGTCGCTTTCCAGACGAACCGAGACGTTGTAGAGTATCGACTTGCTCTTGTTGTAAAGGTTCATCGTCAGGTTGAAGCTGTCGCCCGCCATGGTATCGACCGAGTAGTTCGGCGCATCCAGCGAGAGGTTAGCCACCTGCTTGACGGGGATGGTGAAGGTATCGGAAGAGGTCTTGGCGGTCTTTTCCTGCACGAAGGCATTGGCCAGGGTCAGGGACACCGGCAGGATGCCCGCGGTGGATTCCGCCTTGAGATGCATGGTGTAGTTCACGGTCTCGCCCGCAGCGATCTTGTCGATGAAGAAGGAGCTGGTGCTGTTGACGGGGGTGATGGTGCTGTTGGCCTCGGTCAGGGTGGACTTCACATCCGTAACCGCCTTATCCGAGGTGTTGCGGATCTTGAGCGTCAGATCAAATTCCTGACCGGCAGTGACCTGCTGCGGGTTCAGCTCATAGCCGTCCAGCAGCAGAATCGCGGTGGAGGGGTCGATGGAAGGATCGGTGCTGCCGTTGCTGGAGGATGCCTTTTTGCCGTGAGAAATCTCCACATAGGTGGTGATGGTGGTCTCGGCCGGCGGGGTCTCCTGAAGATTGGTGTTCTGGTAGAGGTGATAGAGCTTAAAAGAAATCGGGTAATAGCCGTTGACCGCATCGGACTTGACCTTGAAGGGGAAGTCGAAGTAGGTGTCGGTCACATCGCCGTCCGCATTGCGCTTGACGATGATATCCGCCATGGTCTTGCCGTAGGAGGAGTATTCCAGTTCAAAAGGGAACTCCTCGGTCTTGCCCGAAACCACGGGCTCGATGCGGAAGTAGGAAAGCGGCGCATTCTGGAAATTCTTGTCCCCCTGATAGGCCAGGTGCAGCTGGAGATCGACCTTGTGGTCGCTGCCGTCCTTGGCGATTGCTGTGGGGCGAAGGGTGATGTCGTAAACAGATTGCAGCTTGGATTTATCCGTATCCGTGCCGGAGGGCACGTTGCCATTGCTGTAATCCTCGCTGATACCACTGGTGATGGTGGCGCTGAAAGGAAGAGAAGCGGTCAGATCAGCGCCGCCGTTGACAGAATAAGTTACAACTGCGGTTAAGCTGCGCGTCGTATTATGACAATTCGGCTTTACCGGAAGATAGACGATGGTTTTGCCACTTTTCTGCTGTGTGCCGAAGTGCTCATCATTGGCGTTCATTCCTGTCACCGTAACGTCTTTGATGGTGACACCGGCAGAGGAAAGAGGCTGATCGTTGTAAAGCAGTTTTCCTTCAAGATTGAGTTCGATATATTGGGCCCCCCCCATGGTAGTTTCACCAACAGAATAAGGGGAATAGATAAACGATAGAGAATTTGTGTCAGCTTTGACGCTGACGGGGAGAATGACCATGACCATCACAAGGGCCAGGGCCACGGCGAGCGGTTTCAACAGGCGGTTCATGCGGATTCCTCCTCTGTGTTTTTAGGCGTCGGGACGCTCTCGGGCGTCGCGGCCGGGGTCTGCGTATGGTCGGCGCGCTGGTCGATGATATCCACCACCAGGCCGTCGAGTATGTTGACGACGCGGTCGGCGTGCTTGGCGACCGACGGATCGTGCGTAACCATGACCAGCGTGTGGTTGTCGCGCTTGGCCATCTGCTGGATGAGGCCGAGAATTTCCTCGCTCGTGCGACTGTCCAGGTTGCCCGTCGGTTCGTCGGCAAAGATGACCTCCGGGTTGGAAACGAGCGCGCGCGCAATGCCCACGCGCTGCTGCTGGCCGCCGCTCATCTGGGAGGGGCGGTGGTTCATGTGCTTTTCCAGCCCCAATTCCTTGAGCATTTTGCGCGAGGCGGCAAGGCGCTTCTTGGCTGATACGCCGCGGTAGACCAGCGGCATGGCGACGTTTTCCAGCGCCGTCATATAGGGAAACAGATTGAATTGCTGGAAGATGAAGCCGATGTGCTCGAGCCGGAAGTTGACCAGCTGCTTTTCATTCATCTTTTCCAAATGTTCCCCTGCGATAACGATGCTGCCGCGCGTCGGCTTTTCCAAACCCGCCATCATGTTCAGAAGCGTGGACTTACCGCTGCCCGAGCGGCCGATGATGCACACAAATTCGCCCGGATAGATATCCAGATCGACGCCGTTGAGCGCGTGCACCCTCTCCTCTCCCACGTGGTAGGTCTTTTTCAGCCCACGTATGCTGATGATTGGATCCAATGTCCTACCTCCCTCTGCTCTGCCGGCCTCGGCGGGCAATGCTTTCCTTTTCTTCATAGACGAGTAAAAAGGTAAAAAGTTTCTGCTCCGAACGGTTTTTACAGGATTTCTTTTGAAATGAGTGTACTGCCTGTAATGGTACGGTTGAAGTATAGCATAAACAAGCCGATTTGAGAACCCCGTTTTGCCTTTTTTGCCGGATGGTTTTTCAGACGGACAAAATGTGTTATAATACTTTATAAGAGAACCCAAGGAGGAAGCCGCATGGGATTTGCACATCTGCATCTGCACACGGAGTATTCGCTGCTGGACGGCGCCTGCCGCTTAGGCCCTTTGGTGGATCGCGCCAAGGAACTGGGCATGGAGTCGCTGGCCATCACTGACCACGGCGTGATGTACGGCGTGGTGGATTTCTATGAGGCCTGCAACAAGGCGGGAATCCATCCGGTGATCGGGTGCGAGGTCTATGTTGCGCCGGGCAGCCGTTTCGACCGCACGGCGGGCGGACGCGCGCACCTGATTTTGCTGTGCGAAACCCAGCAGGGTTACCAGAACCTCATCAAGCTCTGCTCCGCGGGCTTCATCGAAGGCTATTATTACAAGCCGCGCATCGACATGGAGCTGCTGCGCCAGCGCCATGAAGGATTGATCGCGCTGTCGGCCTGTCTTTCCGGAGACGTGCCCAAGCTGCTGCTCCAAGGGCGATACGACGAGGCGCGCGATCTGGCGCTGGAATTTGAGTCCATCATGGGCAAGGGCAACTATTTCCTCGAAATGCAGGATCACGGTCTGCGGGAGCAGAAGCTCGTCAATCAGGGGCTGATCCGCATCTCGCAGGAGACGGGCATTCCGCTGGTCTGCACCAACGATGTGCACTACCTCCACCGCGAGGACGCCAAGGCGCAGGAGATTCTGATGTGCATTCAGACCGGCAAAAAGCTCAGCGATGAGAACCGGATGCGCATGGATACCGACCAGATGTACCTCAAGAGCGAAGAGGAGATGCGCGTGGCCTTCCCACAGTTCGAGGAAGCCATCGCCCGCACCGGCGAAATCGCGAAGCGCTGCAACGTCGAGTTTGAGTTCGGGAACTATCACTTGCCCGATTTTCCTGTGCCGGACAACGAGCCGCACGATCATTACCTGCACCGCTTGTGCGTGGACGGCGCGATAGCGCGCTATGGTTCGCTGGACGCGCTCGACGGCGAAGTGGGCAGGCGGCTGGAATACGAATATTCGATGATCTGCCGGATGGGATATGTCGACTATTTCCTGATTGTGTGGGATTTCATTCGCTACGCCCGCAGCCGGGGCATACCGGTCGGGCCGGGCAGAGGCAGCGGCGCAGGTTCCATCTGCGCTTATGCGCTGGGCATCACGGGCATTGACCCGCTCAAATACAATCTGATCTTTGAGCGCTTCCTGAACCCGGAGCGCGTGTCCATGCCCGACTTTGACGTGGACTTCTGCTATGAGCGCCGCCAGGAGGTCATCGACTATGTGACGCGCAAATACGGCGCGGATCATGTCTCCCAGATCATCACCTTCGGCACCATGGCGGCCCGTGCGGTGGTGCGCGATGTCGGCCGCGTGATGGGCATGCCCTATGCGCAGGTCGATCAGATCAGCAAAATGATCCCCAGCGACCTCAAGATGACGCTGAAAAAGGCGCTGGAGATCTCGACGGAGCTCAAAAAGCTCTATGAGGGCGACGAGCAGGTGCACCAGCTCATCGACTACGCCATGACGCTGGAGGGCATGCCCCGCCATGCCTCGACCCATGCCGCGGGCGTCGTGATCGGCGCAAAGCCGCTGGATGAGTTCGTGCCGCTGCAAACCAATGATGACGTCATCACCACGCAGTTCCCTATGACCACGGTGGAGCATCTGGGACTGCTGAAGATGGACTTCCTCGGCCTGCGCACGCTGACCGTCATCAACGACGCGCAGACCATGGTGCGGCAGGATATCGACCCGGATTTTGACGTGGAAAAGATTCCGGTGGACGACAAGGAGACCTATGCCATGCTCGGCCGCGGCGATACCGACGGCGTGTTCCAGCTGGAATCCGCAGGAATGCGCCGCGTGCTGACGGATTTGCAGCCGGAAAATCTGGAAGATATTATCGCTGTTATCTCGCTTTACCGTCCCGGCCCCATGCAGTCCATCCCGCGTTTCATCGCGGGCAAAAAGAACCCGTCCTCCGTTCAGTATCTCTCTCCGATTCTGGAAAAGTCGCTCGATGTAACCTACGGCTGCATGGTCTATCAGGAACAGGTCATGCAGATCGTGCGGGATGTCGCGGGATATTCCCTTGGCCGCAGCGACATGGTGCGCCGCGCCATGGCCAAGAAAAAGCAGTCCGAAATGGAGAAGGAGAAGAAGGTATTTGTAGAGGGCGCGGTGGATGCGGACGGCAACGTGGTCGTCCCCGGCGCGGTGCGCATGGGCACCGCGCCGGACGTGGCGCTGAAAATCTTCGGCGAGATGGAGACCTTTGCGCAGTACGCCTTCAACAAATCCCACGCGGCGGCCTATGCCGTGGTTGCATGGCGCACGGCGTATCTCAAGTGCCATTATCCCGTGCAGTTCATGGCGGCGATCCTCAACTCCGTCAAGGACAACACCACCAAGGTTTCCGCCTTTATTCAGTATTGCCGCAAGCATGGCATCGCCGTGCTGCCGCCCAATGTCAACAAATCCATGTCCAAGTTCTCCGTGGAGGAGGGGAAGAGCATCCGCTACGGCCTTTCTGCCGTGCGCAATGTGGGCGTGGGCGCAGTGCAGGCGATCCTGAACGGTCGGAAGGAGCGCCCTTATAAGGATCTTTATGATTTTGCCGAGCGCGTGGAAATCGAGGCCATCAACAAGCGCGTGGTCGAATCGCTGATTAAATCCGGCGCGATGGACGATTTTCCCGGCTACCGCACGCAGAAGCTGGCGATGTATGAATCCATATTGGACGGCGAGGCGACCCGCCGCAAGACCATGATTACCGGCCAGCTCTCGCTCTTTGGAGACGAGGGGCTGGAAGCGCCGCGCCCGGAGCTGCCGAAGATCCCGGAGATGAGCCCAAAGCTGCTGCTGCAATACGAAAAAGAGATGACGGGCGTTTACATCACCGGCCACCCGCTGGACGAATATCGCGAGCGGTTGGAAAAGATGCCCTGCTCGGTGCAGGTCTTGCAGGAATATGCCGAGGACGAGGAATGGGAAAAGTTCGACCGCATGAACGTCACCCTAGGCGGCATGATCATCGAAACGCGTATGAATACCACCAAGGCCAATAAGCTGATGTGCTTTATCACCTTGGAAGATCTCTACGGAACCATCGAGTGCCTGGTGTTCCCGCGGATCTTCGATCGGTTGGCGCGCATGATTCAAAACGACACGGTGGTGGTGATCCGCGGCACACTGTCGCTCAGAGAGGATGAGGAGCCTAAACTGCTGGTTGAGGACATCCGACCATTGGACAGCGCAGACAGCACGCCGCTTGCGCCTGAACGTCCGAAGCGGCTGTATCTCAAGATCGAGAACCGCGCGCTAACGCCAATGGCGCAGAACCTGCTTCGGGAGCATCCCGGCAGCATGGTGGTGCGCGCGGTGATTCAAGGTACAGTCTACGAACTGCCCTTGCGCGTTGCGCCCGACGGGGAGCTGATCAAGGCGCTTGAAAACCTGCTTGGCGGCGGCAGCGTAAAGATCGCTTAACCCCGAATTAGCGGTAAAAAAGCGCAAACTGTTCTTCGGGCCGGATTTACACCTGTTTTATAATGTGATATAATAAATAACAATCGGTTGGACAACAACCAGCCGAAGGGGGGAAGATTCATGGGGGCGTGGATCGTCATCCATATGGCGCGAAGCCAGCGCGAGGCACAGCGGCTTTCCGATAAATTGACGGACGAAGGCATCCTGGTGAAGCTGAAGCCCGTTTATAAAAACAAATCGGAGCAGGAAAACTACTACGAGCTGATGGTGCTCTCCTCCGAGGCGGAGGAAGCGCGCGAAATCTTCCTGGAAAAAGGCTTTTGACACAGAACGAACCGAGTGGAAATGTTAGATTACTCAAGCGCAAAGGAGAGTTTTACGACATGGCTGAGAAGAAAAAGATTGCAATCCTGACCTCGGGCGGTGATGCTCCGGGCATGAACGCTGCGATCCGTGCAGTGGTGCGTTCTGCGCTGTATTTTGATATGGATGTTTACGGAGTGCAGGACGGTTACTTCGGCCTGCTCAACGACGACATGCGTTTGCTGTCTGCCGGCGACGTGGGTGATATCATTCATCGCGGCGGTACGATGCTGGGCACCGCCCGTCTGCCTGAGTTTGCGACAGATCCGGCGGTTCGTCATCAGTGCTATGACAACTTGAACAAGCGCGGCATCGAGGGCCTGGTGGTCTGCGGCGGTGACGGTTCCTACCGCGGTGCGCGCCTGATCCAGAACGAGAGCAACATCAATGTCATCGGTCTGCCCGGCACCATTGACAACGACCTGGCTTACACCGATTACACCATCGGCTTTGATACCGCCGTCAACACTTGCGTGGACAGCATCAACAAGCTGCGCGACACCATGGCCTCCCATGGCCGCGTGTCCGTCGTGGACGTTATGGGTCGCGGCTGCGGCGACATCGCGGTGCATTCCGGCATCGCGGCCGGCGCGGAAGCCATCCTGATCCCGGAGATCAAGAAGAGCGATAACCAGTGGCTGGATTACATCGTGCAGAAGCTGCGCACCTCTTTTTCGCGCGGCAAGAAATACGGCATCATCGTCATGGCGGAGGGCGTTTATCATGCCCCAAAGATGCATCACTTTACCGCGGATTACATCGCGTCCTGGCTCAATGCCAATGCGGAAACCGTCGGCCATCGTGTCGATGCGCGCGGCTGCGTGATCGGCCATGTGCAGCGCGGCGGCTCGCCCACCGCTTCCGACCGCATTCTCTCCGCCCGCATGGGTGAGGAAGCCGTCTCGCTCCTTCGCGATGGCAAGGGCGATCTGTGCGTCGGTATCGTCAAGAACCGCATCGTCACGGTGGAAATCGAAAAGGCGCTGTCGATGAAGCGCCGCGTGGATAAGCACCTGATCGAGCTGGCGGACATTCTGGCTCGCTAAAACAGAGAACAAAAAACGCTTCGGGGTCACTTCACTTTGCACCCGGGGCGTTTTTTAGACAGAAAAAGGGAAGAAGCGGATGGAGATCCGTGTGCTGAAATACTTTCTTGCTGTGGCGTAGGAGGAGAACATCCCCCGCACCGCCGAGCTCACGCTTCGGCGGAGGAATGTGCCTATCTGGAAGAAGGCTATCTGCCGCACGCGCTGGTCAGTGTGATGGCGCAGAACACCGCCGCCACGGCGAGGGAAAAGCACGTCTGGGACGTAGGCAGTCAGAAGGTTTGAGAAATCCGGTTATTGCTATAAAAAAGGAGGAACCCTGTCTGTGATTTTCATCGCAGACAGGGTTTTCTGTGCTTTCAGAGCGTTCGGAGCCCATCTATTTCTTTCGCCCTTTTCTTTCCAGAAACTGCTGGATGGAGAGATGGGTATAATCCCAGTTCATGGGCTCTAGGGAGGTCGCGCCACGATAATCGGTTCGCGCGATTTTCTGCATGACGTCCTGCCAATCGATCTTTCCGTCCGGCGGCAGCTGATGCTGGTTGTGCGTTCCGCCGTTATCCTGCAAATGCAGCGCCATCCGACAGTGGCCGTATAGCTTTAGAAGGTCGATATCGGGCGAAAAATTGAAGTGGTGACAGCTGTCATAGCAATATCCGGCGTTTGGGGATGGAAATCTGCTGAGCATTGCCGATAAATTGTCGAGGTTGTTCAAATTTTCAAAGGCGACATTGACCGTTCTTTTTTCAGATTCCGTGAGGATGGTTTCCAACCGGCTCATGCCCAAAGCGCCTAGAGGGTGATTGTCGTCCGGCAAATGGATGACGAGGGCCGGAACACTGTATTGTCCGCAATTCTTTGCCCACTAAAGGTCGGTCTGGAAAATGTTGCGTCCTATCAATTTATCTTCGGCAGAGCGTCTTGCCCGTGAACGGGCGTATGGATGCAGCCGGAGAGCCCCGGTAGCGATCATTTTTCAATTGGATTTATTTTGCAGGCTTTACAGATTACCTCAGAAAGCACCTATAAACAAGAACGGTCACAACAGAAATCCTGTTGTGACCGTTCGCTTTTTCGCTCAGTGAGTTTTAGCTTGGGGAAGTGAACTTACGCCTTCTTGGCGAAATGCTCGTTCAGCGCCTTTACCAGAGCGTCCACATCGCAGCCGTGGACCTGACCGGCCTGCTCCAGAGATTCCATCTGGGAGAAGGGGCAGCTGGTGCAGTGCATGCCATACTGGTTCAGCAGAGCGGCGGTGTCGGGATCCTGGCGAATCACCTCGCCGATGGTCATGTTCTTGTTGACGACAAACATGGATTTTACCTCCTTATGTCTTATGCAGACAGTATACCCATATCATAGCGCAGCCAAACGCGATGTGCAAGCATTAACATGGAAATAAAATGGAAGGAGGGGAGAAAGCGTAATCTCGCTGACCAGAGGCATGAAAGGAGCAAGAGCCGGATTGGCGGAGTCCAGCAGAAGCGTTATGGATTCCTGACTGCGGCTGATCGCAAAGAACGCCGCACCGTTTCGCGCCTTTTTTCCAAGAGCGTCGCGGCCGTTTTCGATGCGGCGCACCACGAGGATTACATCCGGATGCGGAGCCAGCACGGAAAGCTCACCCCTGCGCCAGATCGGGTCGCTCCTGCGCCGGGCGATCAGTCTGCGATAGCAGTCGGTCAACTCGCCGTCCTCTTGTCCCCACGGGAAGGTCGCGCGGTTGTAAGGATCGCCTGCACCCTGCATTCCAGCCTCGTCACCGTAATAGACCGTCGGCATGCCCGGCAGCGCGCACACCAGCGCAAACATCGCCTTCAGGCGGCGCTTAGCCATATCATAGTGCGCCTGATCCAGCCGCAGTGTGCGCCAGGTCTCCTTCGGCGCATTTTCACCGGACAGCCCCGCCAGCACGTTCAGCACGCGCGCGCGGTCATGGCTGCCCACCAGATTCATCAGCGCATAAAACATCTGCGGCGGGTAGTTTTCGTGCAGCGAACGCACAGTGCGCGCAAAATCCTCCGAAGTTCCCTTGTCGGTGAAGAAGTTCAGCAGTGCGTTGCGCAGAGGATAATTCATCGCACTGTCCAGCGAATGCCCCAGCGCATAGGAGCGGAGCTGCCCATAGGCCACTTTGTTGCTCACGTCCTCCCAGACCTCGCCCAGCACGGCGGCGTCCGGGTTTTCCGCCTTGACGCGCTTGCGTAGGGCGATGATGAAATCGTCCGGCAGTTCGTCCGCCACGTCCAATCGCCAGCCGGAGGAGCCGCGGCGGATCCATTGCGCGACCACGCTGTTCTTGTCCTCAATGATGAAATCACGGTAGGAGGGACAGTTTTCGTCGACCTCTGGCAGAGTCTTGACGCCCCACCAGCAATCATATTCCTCCGGGAAGTTCTTAAAACGATACCAAGAAGCGTAGGGCGAATCCTTGGATTGATACGCACCTACGGAATTATACAGCCCGTAGCGGTTGAAATAGACGCTGTTGTCGCCCGTATGGGAGAACACGCCGTCCAGCATCACGCGGATGCCCTGGCTGCGCGCCGCCTTGCACAGGCGCACAAAATCCTCGTTCGTGCCGAAGGTGGGGTCCACGTGCGTATAGTCCCCGGTGTCGTATTTGTGATTGGACTGTGCATCGAAAATAGGATTCAGATACAGCACCGTTACGCCGAGGTTCTTTAGATACGGCAGCTTTTCGATGATGCCGTTTAGGTTTCCGCCGAAGAAGTCGTGACCGAGATTTGGCCCCAGCGGTTTGTTGGAATACTCGTTGGGCAGATCGTTCCAGTTTTTGTGCGTGACCAGCCCCGGCTTTTTGGAGAGCAGCGGCGCACCGCCGTCGCAGAAGCGATCCACAAAAATCTGATACATGATGCCGTCGTGCATCCAGGAGGGCACCGTGTAATTCTTGTCGTAGACCGTGATCTGATAAGATGGGGGAAGGTGTTCGCAGATCTGTCCCACGCCACCCTGACCATAGCTGTTGTTGCCGTACCAGTAGAGCTGTCCGCCGGTGACGACCATAAAGGTGTACCAGAGGATCACCGGCTGCTGCGGCAGGGGGAGCTGCACCTCGTAAAGGCAACTGCCGTCCATATAGCCGCGCAGGCGCATCGGCAGCTTTTGCTCACCCGCATCCGACCAGAGGCGCAGCGTGCAGACCGAACCCTCCGGTGCGGAAAGACGCAGGCGCACGGAAGAGCCGCAGGGACGAGCTCCCTGCGGCCAGCGGTACTTTGCGTTCTGTGAATCGTGCTTGATTTCGATTGCCATGAAGGTTCTCCTGAATTATTTGTCTTCGTGCAGCGGCTTGAGATGCCAGATCCTATCCACATATTCCTGAATGGTGCGGTCGGAGGAGAAGTAGCCCGACTGCGCCACGTTGATCACGGCGCTGCGCCACCAGGCGCGGGTGTCATAGAGACGGTTGACCATTTCCTGCTTGCGGGCGTAATCCGCAAAGTCCTTCAGCACCAGATACGGATCGGCCATGCCGCCGTTATCGCCGAAGAGCAGCGCGTGATACAGCTCGGAGAAGATGCGGTTCGGGCCGAGCGTGCCGTCCACCATCTCGTCCATGATGCGGCGGATGACGGGGCTCTGCTCGTAGACGTCGCCTGCGCGGTAGGTATTGCCCGCATAGAGCGCGTCGACCTGATCGCTGGTCAGACCGAAAATAAAAATATTATTCTTGCCCACGCGGTCGAAGATCTCGATGTTGGCGCCGTCCATCGTGCCGATGGTCAGTGCGCCGTTCATCATGAACTTCATATTTCCGGTACCGGAGGCCTCTTTGCCGGCGGTAGAAAGCTGCTCGGAGAGGTTGGCGGCGGGCATCAGGTGCTCAGCGGCGGTCACACCGTAGTTCTCCAGGAAGATGATCTTAATCATCTGGCTGGCGCGCGGATGCGCGGCGACCAGCGCGGCCACGTTGTTGATGAGCTTGATGATGAGCTTGGCGCGGATGTAGCCCGGCGCGGCCTTGGCTCCGAAAAGGAAGGTGCGCGGCTTGATCTCAAAGGTGGGATCGTCTACGATGCGGTTGTACAGCGACAGAATGTGCAGCACATTCAGCAGCTGACGCTTGTATTCGTGCAGACGCTTGGCCTGCGCGTCGAGCAGGGTATCGGGGTCGAAGGCGGTGTCCTGATGACGGGCCAGCCAGGCGCCGAAATCCTTCTTGTTCTCATGCTTGATGTCCGCGAACTTCTCAAGGAAGGCGGAATCGTCCGCAAACGGCATCAGATCGACCAGGCGCTCGGGATCCTTGACCCACTTATCGCCGATGGCCTCGCAGATCAGCTCGGTCAGGCGCGGGTTGGCGCACATCAGCCAGCGGCGGTGCGTGATGCCGTTGGTGATGCCGATGTATTTCTGTGGCTCCATGGTGTAGTAATCATGGAAGGTGGACTTTTTCAGAATTTCCGCGTGCAGCTGGGAAACGCCGTTGACGGAATAGGCAAACGCGCAGCAGAGGTTGGCCATATGCACCTGACCATAGGACAGGATCGCCAGCCCGCCGATGCGCTCCCACTGACCGGGATAGGCGTTCCAAAGGCGCTTGCAGAATTCCTCGTTCAGCCCCTGAAGGATCTGATAGATGCGGGGCAGAGTGGTCTTGACCATCTCCTCCGGCCAGCGTTCCAGCGCCTCGGCCATGATGGTGTGATTGGTGTAGGCGAAGGTATGCTCCACAACCTTCAGAGCATCCTCCCATGTCATGTTCTCCTGGTCGATCAGCAGGCGCATCAGCTCCGGAATCGCCAAACCCGGATGGGTGTCGTTGATGTGGATGACCACTTTTTCCGGCAGCTTGGTCAAATCGGTTCCATAGTGCTTTTTATAGTTATTGATGATATACTGCATGGTAGCGGACGTGAAGAAATAGTGCTGCTTCAGACGCAGCTCGCGTCCCTCGTAGTGGTTATCCTCGGGATAGAGGATCTTGGAGATGACTTCAGCAAGATTGCGCTCATCCATGGCGCGGACGTAATCGCCTTTGTTAAAGTATTCCATGTTGATGCGCTTGGGCGCGCGGGCAGACCACAGGCGCAGCGGCACGACGTTGTCTACATCGTAACCCACGCAGGGCATATCGTAAGGAACCGCCAGCACGGTGGTGTAATCCACATGCTTGTAGATCTTGCGGTCGCCCATGATTTCTTCTTCAACGCGGCCGCCGAAGTGCACCTCGCAGGTATCGCCCTGCTGCACTTCCCAAGGACAGCCGTTTTCCAGCCAGTTGTCAGGCAGCTCTACCTGGTTGCCGTCGATGATCTTCTGGCGGAACAGGCCGTATTCATAACGGATAGAGCAGCCCATCGCGGGCATATCCAGCGTCGCCAGGGAATCCAGGAAGCATGCGGCCAGGCGGCCCAGACCGCCGTTGCCCAGACCCGGATCGGGCTCCTGCTCGGCAATGGCGTCAAAGGAGATGTTCAGGTCGGAAAGTGCCCGCTTGTAGTCGTCCGTGCGCACCAGGTTCAGGATGTTGTTGTGCAGCGCGCGGCCCATCAGGAATTCCACCGAAAGATAATAGACGCGGCGGCTCTTCTCCGCGTGGCGGAGATGACGGGACTCGACGAATTTATCCATGATCTGATCGCGAACGGTCAGCGCCACGGCCTGATAGATCTGCTCCTCGGTCGCCTCGTCCAGCGTGCAGCCGAAGCTGCGCTCCAGATTGCCGGTGATCGAGTCCTTGATCCAGTCAACATTATATACTCGCTCCATGCTTTTCTTTCCCTCCATAAATCTGCCTGAAAACAGAATCCAGCTCATACTTGCATCAGCTTTCCGTTCGATTCTAGCACATTCCATAGTGTGGTACAAGAAAAAATAGCGTGAAAAACAGGGCATTTCATTCAACAATGTCGAAAAAAGCCATAGAGCGGAACAATCCGTCCTGCATTAGTCTATATGCCGGAACGCAGCGCGATGCGCCTGTTTTTCCGGCTTAAAAACAAGGAGGAGCCCCATGCAGAAACTCAACACCAAGCGAACCATCCTGACAGGGCTTGCGTTCCTGTCCATCTGTACGTTCTGGCAGATCTACGATTCCATCATCCCTTTGATCCTGAAGGAGGACTTTGCCATCGGCGATACGCTCTCCGGCGTGATCATGGCGCTGGATAACGTGCTGGCGCTGTTCCTGCTGCCCGTGCTGGGCGCGCTTTCCGACAAGACCCACACGAAATTGGGGCGCAGAATGCCCTATATATTGGCGGGCACGGCCTGCGCGGTGGTGTTTATGATGCTGCTGCCGGTCTCGGCCAAGGCTAGAAATCTGCCGCTGTTCATGGCGGCGCTGGCGCTGACGCTGCTCTCGATGAGCCTTTACCGCTCGCCCGCCGTGGCGCTGATGCCGGACCTGACGCCCAAGCCGCTGCGCTCCAAGGGCAACGCCATCATCAACCTCATGGGCGCGGTCGGCGGCGTGATGGCGCTGGGCTTCATCACCGTGATGGTGCCCAAGACCGAAAATCCTGACTACACCGCCGTGTTTGCCGCTGCGGCCATCGTGATGGTGGTTTCGGTGACGATCCTGGCGCTGACCATCCGCGAAAACAAAATGGCGGTCAAGGATGAGCCCGAGGAGAAAGAGAGGGCGGAGAACGTTCCGCAGCGCGGTCTTTCCGCGCCCGAAAAGCGGTCGCTGGTGCTGATATTGGCCTCGGTGTTCTTCTGGTTTATGGGGTATAACGCGGTCACGACAGCGTTTTCCAAGTATGCAAGGGCCTATTGGGGCCTTACAGGCGGCGCGTTTGCCTACACGCTGATCATCGCGCAGGCCGCGGCGATCTGCGCCTATCTGCCGGTAGCGGCGCTGAGCCAGCGCATCGGCCGGCGCAAGACCATTCTCTGCGGCGTGACGGGGCTGACGCTTGCCTTCGGCGCGGCGGTGTTCTTTAGGTCCTTCAACTACGGTATGTTTGCGCTCTTTGCGCTGGCGGGTATCTCCTGGGCGGCCATCAATGTCAATTCCTACCCCATGGTAGTGGAGCTTGCCAAGGGAGCGGACGTGGGAAAATACACGGGCTTCTATTATACTTTCTCCATGGCGGCGCAGATTATTACCCCCATCCTCTCCGGCTTCCTGCTGGAAAACGCGGGGTATCACACGCTGTTCCCTTACGGTGCGGTGTGCGTCGCGGTATCGTTCTTCACGATGCTTTTCGTGCGTCACGGCGATGCAAAAACCGAGAAGTTTTCTTCCAAATTGGAGGCTTTTGCTTCTCCCGACGATTGATTCTGACTTGTAACGAAGTTGTTGTCATTTCCCAATTTTGTTGAAATCTCCCGAATCGGCCGATATAATGGTTTTGTAGAAAAAGTTCCGGCATTTGTTGGAATTTGAGTTTTCAGGAGGAAACCATTTTGAATAGATCGGGAGCATGGAAAAAAGCGGCGGCTGTTGCAGTAGCTGCGGCGGCGATGGTCTGCACGACGCTGACGGCGTATGCTGCCACCGGCACGGCAACCTCGTCGGTGATGGTGCGGCAGAAGGCATCAACGTCCTCAACGGCGCTTTCCACCGTTAAAAAGGGCGAAACCGTCACGGTGCTGAGTGTGGATGGCGATTGGGCCAAGGTCAAGGACGGTTCGCGCACGGGCTATGTTGCGGCGCGCTATCTCGATATTTCGGGCAAGACTTCTTCGTCCGCATCCTCTTCCTCTTCGTCCTCTTCGTCCTCTTCTTCGACCCTGCGCAAGGGCGATGAGGGTGATGCGGTCAAGGAGATGCAGAAAAAACTGATTCAATTGGGCTATCTCGATACCGATGCGACCGGCCTGTTCGGTTCCGCCACCCGCGAGGCCGTCAAGGCCTTCCAGAAGGCGCAGGGCATTTCGGCCGACGGCTTAGCGGGCAGCGCGACGCTCAAGGCGCTCGCCAACGCAGCGGGCGGTTCGTCCTCCGGCGATAAGAGCAGCAGCACGGCTTCTTCCTCTTCCATGCAGAAGGGAGACGAGGGATCAAACGTTACGTCCCTGCAGAAGATGCTGATCCAGTTGGGTTACCTCAAGACCGATGCAACCGGCTACTTTGGCTCCGCAACCAAGGACGCGGTGTTGTCCTTCCAGAAGGCGGCGGGGCTTTCCGCTGACGGCGTAGCAGGACCCGCGACAGTCAAGGCGCTCGAAAAAAAGAGCGGAAGCGGTTCCACCAACGCCTCGACGAGCACGTCCTCTTCCGGCGTGCTGCGCGAGGGCGATGAAAAAGATGATGTGAAGGCGATGCAGGAGCTGCTCATCGAGGCAGGCTATCTCAAGACCAAGGCGACGGGCTTCTTCGGCTCGGCCACGGCTGCGGCGGTGCGTTCCTTCCAGAAGGATCACAGCCTCAGCGCTGACGGCGTTGTGGGCCAGGCCACGATGACGCTGCTGAAAAAGGCTTCGACCATTGTCAACGACGATTCCAACAAGGATAATTCTTCCGTCATGATTCCGGAAGAGGTGGACGACGGCAACGATGGCGCGCCCGCGACCGATATCGGCAAGGTCGAGGATACGCAGGTGCGCGGCGATATCGTGCTGGAGGACTGGTGGTCGGGCAAGATCGATTCCATCATCAAGCGCAGTCAGACCTTCACCGTCACCGATGTGATCACCGGCAAGTCCTTCCGCTGCGCGCGCTACGGCGGGCAGAATCATCTGGACGCGGAGCCTTATACCGCGGAGGATGCGGCCATTATGTATGAGATCTTCGATTACAAGTGGACGTGGTCCGCGCGCGCGATCTGGCTGACCTTTGACGGCGTGACCTATGCCGCCGCCATGAACGGCATGCCCCACGGCGGCCAGCGGATCAACAGCAACAATTTCAGCGGTCAGTTCTGCATTCATTTCCTCAACAGCCGCACGCACGGCGGCAACCGCGTCAACGAGGATATGCAGGCGCGCATTCAGGAAGCCTTCCACGCGGGCTGATCGAGCGGTAATTTGAATAGAAAAAGCACTCCCGGCCGGGAGTGCTTTTTTGCCGCCGGAAAGCATAAAAATCAGATACAAGGAGGGATGGCAGATGAACGGACGGGAAGGGCAGGAGGACAAGACGCGCGCACTGCGTGGGCGCGTGCACGCGGTGGAACTGTGCAACCGGGAAACCGCTGCGTTTACGGGCGTTGCGGATGTGGAATCCTTCAATGAAGAGGAGATCGTGCTGCTGACCGATTTGGGCACAATCGTGCTGGCGGGGGAGGGGCTGCACATCGTCAAGCTGAATCTCGATGACGGTGTGCTGGAGGCCGAGGGGCGCATCCTCGCGCTGGAATATGCCGACGAGCCGAAAATGGGCAAAAAGGGATTCCTTTCCGGCCTGTTCAAGTGAGGGAGAAACGATGCTGTTTGAAACGCTGGGACAGGCGCGCATCTTTCTCTGGATGACAGCGGCAGGCGCGGGGCTTTCAATGCTGTACGATTTGTTCTGCCTGGCGGGAAGTGCCTTTGGGCGGCGAGGCGAGTGGGTTTCGGACGCGCTGTTTGCCGCCGGGGCGGGCGCGCTGCTCTTTTTGGGCATGAAGCGGGTGCAGATGAGCGGATTGCGGGCATATGTGCTGCTGGGCGCGGCGGTGGGCTGGTTTCTCTATGCCGCATCCGTTTCCCGTTTTTTTCGCTGGACAGCTGAAAAAATAGGGAATTATCGACGAAAAAAGGAGACAGACAACGGTTGACAAGACGGTTTGTCCTGTCTATAATTTTGGTAAATCCCATAGATAAGGAGGATGCGTGATGCCGGGAAGCAACAAAAAAGCGGCGATTTCGGTGCGTTGGATATTGCTCGCGTTTCTGCTGCTGCTGGCCGTTGGCTACGGCGTGACGTATCTTCAGCAGCAAAAGAGCATTGATGCGGCGCAGCAGCGCATTGACGAGCTGAACAACCAGCTGGAAGAGATGCGATTGACGGCTGCCGCGCTGGAAAGCGACTTGGAATTCAGCAAGACTGATGCCTACATCGAGCGCGTGGCACGCGGGGAACTGGGGTACGTCAAGCGGGGCGAGATCAAGTTTGTCGAAAGCGAGGACGGTGCTGCACAGGGCAGCGCTGCGGAGCCCGCCGCATCTGTCGAACCGACGGCGACAACGGAGCCTGCGGCGCAACCGGACGACATGAAGGAACCGCAGCAGACGGATGATCCCAATCCGGAGGGAAACAACTGAGCCGCAGCCCGAAAGGGAAGCGGCTTTTTCATGCAAAGGAGAGAAAAATGCGCAATTTGGCGGTGATCGATATCGGCAGCAACTCTGTGCGGCTTTTGCTGCGTGCAGACGGAGCGGAAAAGCAGATGCTGGAAACGACGCGGCTCGGCCAGGGCGTGGCGGAGCGGATGCTCCAGCCGGAACCCGTGCGTCGGACGGTGGAAGCCATCGGTATGTTCTGCCGCCTGGCGAGGGAAACGGGCGCAGAGCAGGTTTTCGCCTTTGCCACCTCGGCGGTGCGCGATGCGCGCAACCCGGAAGCGCTGCTCGACCCCGTTTGGGAGAAATACGGCGTGAAGATCGACATATTGCCGGGTGAGGTGGAGGCGCAGCTGGCCTATTTGGGCGCGGCGGGCGGGAAACGTGCCTGCGTGGTTGATATCGGCGGTGCATCCACGGAGTTGGTGGCGGGCGATCGGGAAGTACAGCGCGCCGTAAGCTTGCAGATCGGCGCGGTACGGCTGAAGGATCGTTTCGGCTTGGATCGGAAAACAGCCGAAAAAGAGCTGGATGCGCTCTTTACCGACCAACGGTCTGTTTTTGAAATATGGCAGGATGCGCCGTTTTTGAGCATCGGAGGCACGGTCACGACGCTGGCGGCGATGGAGCAGCGCATGACGGTTTACGACCCGCAGCGCATCAACGGGTTTGACCTGACGCGGGAGAGAGTGAGCGCCTGGGTGGACGAGCTGTGGCCGCTGCCCGCCGAACGGCGCGTCTATCCAGGCCTGCAGCCGCAGCGCGCAGACATCATTGCGCACGGTGCGCTGATTCTTGAGCGATGCCTGACGGTGCTGGATCGTCCGAAGGTATGCGTCTGCACGGGAGACAATTTGAAGGGCTATCTGGCCTATAAGGGAGTCGAATGATATTTTCATAAACCAAACCCATCGGCATAGCCGATGGGTTTGGTTTATGTTGGAGGACTCGAGTCGGTTTTCCATCAAAAACTAATCAAAACAGAATGTTGATCTCCCGGCGTTTCGGACTTGCAATCTGCCGATCTATGTGCTCCGTGACAGTTGGGCGGCAGCCGCATGGACAGAAGCAATTCTATTAGGAAACGAACCTGTGCAAAAAAATCGCACAGGTTCGTGTTTATCGGAATTTATTCCACAGGTTCGTCCATCAGGCGGATTGCGGCGCGGATGGCGTCGGCAGAGGTACGCAGCTGCGCCATTTCCTCATCGCTCAGGTGGATAGGCAGCACCTGCTCCACGCCGTTTACACCGACGATGCACGGCAGGCTCAGGCACACGCCGTCCAGCCCGTACTGCCCGGTCAGCAGCGAGCTGACGGTCAAGATCGACTGTTCATCGCGCAGGATGGCTTCGACGATGCGGCGCACCGCCAGCGCTACGGCGTAAAAGGTTGCGCCTTTGCCCTCGATGATGCGATAAGCGGCGTTGCGCACCTTGTCGTCAAATTCAGCCCGAACGGTCTGCGAAAGGCTGCCCTGGCAGGAGGCACAGAGCGAGCAATATTCATCCATGCCCATGCCCGCGATGCTCGTCAGGCTCCAGGCGGGCAGCTCCGTATCGCCGTGCTCGCCCAGCACATAGGTGTGCACGTTGCGCGGGTCTACGCCCGTGTGCTGCGAGAGCAGATAACGCAGGCGCGAGGTATCCAGCACCGTGCCCGAGCCGATGACCTGATTGGCCGGAAGTCCGGAAAGCTTCCAGGTCACATACGTCAGCACGTCGCAGGGATTGGTCACCACCAGCAGAATCGCGTGCGGTGCGTATTTGACCACCTTCGGCACGATCTGCTGGAAAACAGCGATGTTTTTGCGCGTCAGATCCATGCGCGTCTCGCCCGGCTTCTGGTTTGCACCCGCCGTCAGCACGACGATATCGGCGTTTTCGCAATCGGGATAATCGCCCACCTTGATGTCCGCAGGCGGGCAAAGCGGTATGCCGTGCGCCAGGTCGAGCACTTCACCCTGCGCCTTTTTCTGATTTAAGTCGATCAGCACCAGATCCGATACCAGCCCGGAGACCAGCAGCGTGTAAGCCGTGGTGGCTCCCACCTGACCCGCGCCGACGACCACGATTTTGTTGCCCTGTTTTCTCATTTGACGTCCCTCCTTACCTTTCGGGGTCACTTATAGGATAACCCAGGAAGGGGAAAATCAAACGTTAAAAAATTATCAATCCTCGTCTACGACCTTGCGGCAGACGTCCGGGTAGTTGGTGATCAGCGCGTGGCAACCAACCGATTTGAGCTGCTTCATGGCCTGCTCGTCGTTGACCGTCCAGGGGTTGATTTCGATGCCGTTTTTCAGGCAGCCTTCTACCGTTCCGGGCACCATCAGCGTGGGATAGAAGGGATGGATGGCGTTGGCGTGGATGCGCTGCGCATAAGCGTGCGGCTCGATCAGGGCCTCGGAATAGAGCAGACCGATGCGCGCCTCGGGGTCGATCTGGCGCACCAGCATCAGCGAATAGTGGTTGAAGGAGGAATAGATCACGCGATCCTGCAAACCGGCGGCGCGCACGGCGTCAATGGTCTTTTGTTCAATGCCGTCGTAGAGCACGATGCCGGTCTTAAGCTCGATGTTCAGATAGAGATTGTTGGTCTTGAGGAAATCCAGCACTTCGGGAAGCGTCGGGATGCGCACGTTGCGGTAGCCCTCGATGCCGTTGTAAACGTCCAGTTTTTTCAGTTCCGCCAACGTCAGGTCCTTGACCATCGCGTCCACGCCGCAGGTGACTCGCTGGACGTTTTCATCATGGGTGACGATGATTTCGCCGTCCTTGGAGAGGTGAACGTCAAGCTCGATGCCATCGGCCTTCATTTTGTCGGCCAGGGCAAAGGCTTCCAGCGTGTTTTCCGGCGCGTAACCCGAAGCGCCGCGGTGCGCCCAAACGTATGTCATCATCAAAACACTCCTTTTCAAAGAGAATGCGTTCCTTAACTGCCTATATTATATCTTTTTTCTGGTCAAATGTATACGGGGATGTTATACTCGGGTGTATGAAAATCCGGAAAGCGGAGGAGGAGAAGAAAGCCATGTTCGGAAAGAAAAAAGATGCTCGGGTGCGCGTTCCGTCCAGCCCGGAGACGCGCTATCAGTCGGCAAGAAGCAGCCTTTTGCTGGTGGTCGTCCTGACGGCGATCAATTTGCTGCTGCTGGTGATGCGCAGCAGCACGCAGTTTCTGTTTTCAGCATCCTTTCCCAGCTATCTCTATATCATAGCGGATGAGTTTGCCGATTATCTCGGCATGGGTACGGTGCTGCGGCTCGGCGCGCTTGCGGTGGGCGTATGCGATATCGGGCTGTATCTGCTGTTCTGGTTCCTTTCAAAGAATGCGCGCGGGTTCATGACCGCGTCGCTGGTGTTGTTTTGCGCGGACTGTCTGGTATATCTCTTCGGCTTCCTGATCTTTGAATTCGATGCGTCCAGCGTCATTGAAGCGGTTTTCCATATCTGGGTACTGTGGACGCTGATCGCCGGTGTGAGGGCGGCGCGCGATCTAAAGTGTCAGGAGCAGACTGCGGTGATGATGGCCTCTACCATGGCCGCCGAGCCGGAAGCACCTGCGCAGCCCGAGAAGCCGCAGTCACCCGCAATGTAATTTTCTCAAAAGGTGCGTTGACAAACGCGCGGGGGATGAGTATAATGCTGGTAACAAAGGCTGAGACGGGAACAAGTAGCCCCGAAAAGCCGCCGAAGAGAGCCCTGGGTTGGTGAAACAGGGTGCGGACTTTTCCCGAGCGAATACATCCCCGAGCTGCTTTGCGAAAGAATCCGTTCGGATTTCGGTAGTAAAAGACGGAAGCCCCCGTTATCATGGGTGCGGCAGAATGATGGTTCTGCCAGGCGAGGCCGGAGCAATCCGGTGAAAAGAAGTGGTACCGCGGTTTGTTCAGAGCCGCCTTCTCAAAGAATTGAGAGGGCGGCTCTTTTACGTTTCCCCGACCAAGAAAGGAAAGCCGAAGAACATGGAACTCAATTATGCAAAGCGCTTTGACGGCATCACAGGCAGCGCGATCCGCGACATTTTCAAACTCCTGACCAACCCTGCGATCATCTCCTTTGCGGGCGGCAACCCCGCCAACTCCGCGCTGGAAAGCGACGTGGTTTCCCGCCTGGCGCAGAAGGTGCTGGCCGAGCACGGCACGCAGCTGCTGCAATACGGACAGACCGAGGGCTATGCCCCTTTGCGTGAATCGGCGGCGGAATTCTTCAAGCACAACGGTGTGGACGTTCGCCCCGAACAGCTGCTGCCTGTCACCGGCAGCCAGCAGGCGCTCGATTTGATCTGCAAGGCGCTGCTCGATCCCGGCGATTCGATGTTGGTCGAAAGCCCGACCTTTTTGGGCGCACTGCAAACCTTCAAGCTCTATCAGGCGAATCTCGTGCCGGTGGAGACCGATGAGGACGGCGTGATTCCCGAGCTGCTGGAAGAAAAGATCGTCAAGCACAATCCCAAGCTGATCTACCTGATCCCCACCTTCCAAAACCCCACGGGCCGCACCCTGACGCTGGAGCGCCGCAAGGCCGTGGCGGAGATCATCGCCCGTCACCCCGGCGTGGTGCTGATCGAGGACGATCCTTATCGCGACCTGCGCTATGCAGGTGAGGCGCTGCCCGCCATCAAGGCGTTTGACACCACCGACCGCATCGTCTACTGCAATAGCTTCTCCAAGATCATCTCGCCCGGTCTGCGCGTGGCGGCGGCGGTCTGCACCGAGCCGACCCTGATGCGCAAGCTCGTCATCGGCAAGCAGTCCACCGATGTGCATTCCCCCAACCTCAATCAGGCCATTGTGGATGCGTATCTGCGCGAAGGCATTTTGATGGATCATATCCGGAAGATCTCCGAAAGCTACGGCAAGCAGATGGCCAAGATGCAGGAGATGCTCTCCACCTTCCCGGCTTCCGTCAAGTATACCCGTCCGGACGGCGGCATCTTCCTGTGGGTGGAGCTGCCGGAGGGTTTCAATGCAACCAAGCTCCTGACCACCGCCACCGAAATGGGCGTGGCCTATATCCCCGGCACGCATTTCTACGCCGTGCCCGATACCCATCACAACACCATGCGCCTGAACTTCTCCAACGCGACGCTGGAGAACATTGAAAAGGGCATGACGATCCTCAAGGAACTCTTTATCTCGCAGGGCTTGAAGTAATTCGTTTTTCAGGAGGTGTTCCGCATGAAGATCGAGCTGCGCAAAGCGTCGCTTTCGGATGCGGAAATTCTCTGGAAAATGCAGAAGGCGGCCTTTGCGCCGCTTTACGAGATCTACCGCGACGAGGGCAGCCCGGCGATGGAGCCGCTTTCCCGCACGCAGGAGCGGTTGGAGCAGAGCGAGACGAGCTATTACTTTATCCTGGCGGATGGGGCGCCTGCCGGAGCGATCCGCGTGCGGGATTGGCAGGGTGAGCGCCCCAAGGTCATCAGCCCCCTGTTCGTGCTGCCGGACTTTCAGGGGCGCGGCATTGCCCAGCGGGCGATCCGCCGAGCGGAGGAAATCCACGGCAGCCATGATTGGCTGCTGGATACCATCGTTACGGAGGACAAGCTCCGCCATCTTTACGAGAAGATGGGCTACCGGGACACCGGCAAGCGCTGTCCGGTCAATGAGAAATTGACCTTGGTGCTTTACTATAAGGCGTGAAAATGCAAACAAAGTGTATCCATCGTGTATCTATTTAAGAAAAGGAGAAACAAAACAATGGCTGAAAACGTTATGGATGTGCTGCGCGAGAGAGGCTTCATCGCGCAGACGGTTTATGAGGACGATCTTTACAAGATGCTGGGCAGCGAAAAGGTCACCTTCTACGTCGGCTTCGATCCGACCGCGGACTCCCTGCACATCGGTCACTATATCCCGATCATGGCCATGGCGCATATGCAGCGCGCGGGCCATCGTCCCATCGCGCTGATGGGCGGAGGCACCGGCCTGGTGGGTGACCCCTCCGGCAAGAGCGAGCTGCGCAAGATGCTCACCCGTGAGGACGTCAACCATAACGTCGAGTGCATCAAGAAGCAGATGAGCCGCTTCCTGGATTTCTCCGACGACAAGGCGCTCATCGTCAACAACGCGGACTGGCTGACGAACCTGAACTACATCGACTTCCTGCGCGAGGTCGGCGTCCACTTCTCCGTCAACCGCATGCTGACCGCCGAGTGCTACAAGCAGCGCATGGAAAAAGGCCTGACCTTCCTGGAATTCAACTACATGCTGATGCAGAGCTACGATTTCCTGGAGCTGTTCCGTCGTTACGGCTGCCGCGTCGAAATGGGCGGCGACGACCAGTGGAGCAACATCCTCTCCGGCGCGGATCTGATCCGCCGCAAGGAGCGTGAGCCCGCCTTTGCCATGACCTTCAAGCTCCTGCTCACCCACGACGGACGCAAAATGGGCAAGACCGAGGCCGGCGCACTGTGGCTCGATCCCGCCAAGACCACGCCCTACGCCTTCTACCAGTACTGGAGAAACGTGGACGATCAGGACGTCGAAAAGTGCCTGGCGCTGCTGACCTTCCTGCCGATGGACGAAGTTCGCCGCCTGGGCGCGCTTCAGGGCTCTGAGATCAACGAGGCCAAGAAGGTGCTGGCCTACGAAGTGACCAAGCTGGTACACGGCGAGGAAGAGGCGCAGGCCGCGGCCAAGGCGTCCGAAGCGCTCTTCGGCGCGGGTGCGATGGCGGGCGCGGTGCCCACCACCGAGATCAGCACGCTGGAAGGCTGCAAGCGCGTCATCGACCTGATGGTCAAGGCGGGGCTTTGCAAGTCGCTGGGCGAGGGCCGCAGACTGATTGCGGGCGGCGGCGTCTACGTCAACGACGATAAGGTGACCGAGCCCGATCAGGAAGTTTCCGAAAAGGAGTTCGGCACCGAGGGACTGATGATCCGCAAGGGCAAGAAGGCGTTCCATCGCATCGTTTTCAAGTAAGAAGCCTGTCATTTTTTTCAAAAAAGAAGGGATCTTACATGAAAAAAATCTGTGTTCTTTTGTCCGCTGCCGTGCTGGCGGCAAGTCTTGCCGCGTGCAGCGCAGCACCCGCTGTGAATGAGACGGCTGCGCCCTCCGCAGAGCCGGAAGCTACGGCGATTCCCGCTGCGGAAGCGACGGTCGAACCCACGGCGGAACCCAGCGCGGAATCGGCTGCCGAGCCCGTGCAGAACGAGGACGCGCTCTATGACGCGGTGCTGGATAAATACCGCAAGGCGCTGACGGAAGAGTGGAATGTGCAGGATTACGAGTGGGAGGGCATGAGCTATCTGACAGCCATCACGCCGGCGGATCAGGTCGGCTTCTGCCGCATGGATCTGGACGGCGACGGACGCGAAGAGCTGATCGTCGGCACAGAAGGGGAGATCTTCGACCTCTATACGCTCAACGAAACCGGAGATACGCTGATTTCGCTCTGCTCCGCAAGCGAACGCGATACCTATACGTATTGCGAGGGGAACTTCATCCGCAACGTCGGCTCCTCCGGCGCGGACAACAGCGTGGATATCTACTATGCGGTGAAGAACGGCAAGCTCGAACCGGTGCGCAGCCTGATTTTCGATACCGATTCCTGGTATGATTGCGGAACGGAGCTGGATACCGCGAACGGAACCAAGATCACTGAGGAACAGGCCGATGCGATCGATGCGGAGTATTCCCCGATGGTGCTGGAGCTGGCCCCCCTGCAATAAAGGCGGTTTTTGTTCGGATTTGCCTGACAAATTAACATTGATGGAGTAAAATAACAGTCGGCACACAAAAAATGTGCCGACTGAATTTTTTTGTGGGGGAGAAACAGAAATATATGAGTCGGATCAACGCCGAAGAGGAATTGCAACGACAGATACAGCCGCATACCGTGCGCAATATGACGGTCTCCGTCACGGAAGGCGTACTCGATGCCATTGCCATGGGCATGATCCCGCTGAACACGGTCGTGACCTACTTTATCTCGGATTATGTCAACAACTCCTTTTTGATCGGTTTGCTGCCCACACTGCAATCGGCCTGTAACGCGATCGTTCAGATTTTGCTGGGCGAAAAGCTCAGGGGCCGTGAGCGCTTCAAGCCGCTGTGCAACCTGGGTACCTTTCTGTTCCGCTGCGCATGGCTGATTATCTCGATTCTGATTCTGTTCTTCAACCGGATGCAGCCCATCGGTTTTGTCTGCGTATTTTATGCGATCTATTGCTTTAACGGTTTGTGCCAGGGCATCACGTCGCTGACTTATACCCAGATGATGAATAAGGTCATTCCCAACCGCGTCAAGGGACGCTTCTTCGGTGTGCGCGGCGCGTTCAACTCTGCGGCGGGCATCATCGGTGCGCAGATCGGCGGCGCGGTGATCGCGTCCAGCGGCGATGTGCGGCGGTTCGGCTGGCTGTTCCTGATCGCTTTTGCACTGGATATGATTTCGGTCGCTTGCCAGTGCGCGATGGTGGAGCCCGCCATCCGCATGGGCTCGGCGCAGCCCGCGCATTCTCATCGGAACTTCTTTACCGACTTCGGCCGACTGATGAAGCGGGATTCCAACATTGCCAGCTATGTTGTGGCGATGTTCCTCATCACCATCGGCATGTCGTTCTTTACCTTCCAGACCGCGCATTCCAAGGAGGCGCTGGGGCTGACCGGCGGGCAGCTGGGCATTGTCACCACCATTATGTATGTGACCCAGACCGCGGGCTATCTCTTCTGGGGCTGGCTCAGCGACCGCAAGGGCTATCGCCTGCCGCTCATCATTGGGCAGGTGGGATTTGTTGTCTACCTGATTCTCGCTTTCCTGGTCAAGAATGCGCAGATGACCTATGTCATGACGGCAATCTACGGCCTGGCGAACTCCGCCAACCTGCTCGGCTCCCGCAACATGGTGTTCAAGATGTGCCCCTATGACGAGCGCGTCAGCTACTACGGCGTGGTCAACATGACGCTGACGGTGGCTGCGGCGACGGCCTCGATGATGACCGGCGCGCTGATCGACGGCATCGGTTACGGCGCATCGGCGCTGGCCTGCCTGCTGATGACGGTGCCGGGGCTCATCCTGCTGTTGCGTGTGCGCGAGCGCCCGCCGATGGAGAGCGAGCTGAGGTAAAGCACATCGAATTCGGATAAAAAGGAGGGAAAGGCATGGATTCCATTTCCTATAAGACCGTCGGCGCGCCGGGGAGCCAGCAGTTTATCATCAACAAATCGCGTTTCATCGGCTATGCCGCGCCCTGCAAAACGGAGGAGGAAGCGCTTGCCTTCCTTGCGCAGATCCGCGAAAAGCATAAGGACGCTTCCCACAACTGCTATGCCTATGTCATCGGGCAGAACGCGGGCATTGCGCGCTATTCCGACGACGGCGAACCCTCCGGCACGGCGGGGATGCCCATCATCGAGGTCATCAAGGCCCGGCAGGTGGTGGACGTCTGCGTGGTGGTGACGCGCTATTTCGGTGGGATCCTGCTCGGCGCGGGCGGATTGGTGCGCGCGTATGCCCAGGGCAGCCGAGACGCGCTCAATGCGGCGGGCGTTGTGGTCATGCACAAGACCAACCGCTATGCTTTTGATACGAACTATTCCTTCGTGGGCAAGCTCGATCACTGGCTGCTCACCCAGCCGGTGCAGGTCAACGAGCGTTCCTTCGGCGCGGAAGTGACCTATGATCTCTCCGTCCGCACGCAGGACAGCGCGGTGTTTTTGGAGGGGCTGACGCAGCTGAGCCAGGGGCGCATCGAGCCGCTGCTGATGGAGGAAGGCTACCAGCCGTGGAAGGAGACGGAGGAATGAGTTTGACGCTGCACATTCCTTCTTTGGAAGAACTGAGCTATCTGGAAAAACTCCTGAGCCAGCCCGAAACCATGGCCTATAACCGGGGCTACGATCTGCCCTTTGAAGGGTATGACCGCACAACGGGCTGCATCGCTTTTCCACGGGAAAAATGGGCGGAATGGCACAGCCGGTGGATCGGCGCAGAACCGGAGCGCTTTTATGCCTATCTTCGGTGCGAAGAGGACGGCGTGTTCGTGGGCGATGTCAATTTTCATTGCAGACCGGGTGAGAAAATCGCGGACATGGGCGTGGTGATTGAGGCGGCGCACCGCGGAAAAGGCTGTGCCGCGCAGGCGTTGGAACTGCTGGCGGAGAGGGCGTTGATCCGCGATGGGCTGGAAGCGCTGCACAATGTTTTTGAACCGGAGCGGACGGCCGCGCTGCGGGCGCATCTGCGCGCGGGCTTTGAGCGCCGGCCTGATTGCGGAGATGGATTTGTACACCTGCTGCTGACACGCGAAAAGTTCAAAAAACGGTAAGAATGTAAAGAAACAGGCCAATTTGTTGACAAGTCAAATAGGCGGGGCTATATTATTTATAACTTTCGCAGGAAGGAAGGATGGAAATCCATGCAGGAGATCAAATTTGTCGAAAACAAACATCTGAAAGAGAAGCCGAAGGATCAGTCCAAGCTGGGCTTTGGTCGGATCTTCACGGACTATATGTTCACCATGGAGTATAACTCCAAGGAAGGCTGGCACAATGCGCAGGTTCGTCCCTACGAAAACCTGAGCTTTGATCCCGCTACGACCTTCATTCATTACGGCCAGGCTTTCTTTGAAGGCATGAAGGCTTATAACGCGGTGGACGGTGTTCGCCTGTTCCGCCCCAAGGATAACTTCGCCCGCGCGACCCGCTCGGCCGAGCGCCTGTGCATGCCCGCGCTGGACGAGGAACTGGCGCTGGAGGGTCTGAAGCTGCTGCTCAAGGCCGATAAGGGCTGGATCCCCACCGCACCCGGCACTTCGCTCTACATTCGTCCCACCATGGTCGCTACCGATGTTTTCCTGGGCGTTCATGCGTCGGACAGCTATCTTTTCTTCATCATTCTCTCCCCTGTCGGGGCATACTATGCCGAGGGCCTCAAGCCCGTCAAAATCTATGTCGAGGATGAATATGTCCGTGCGGCGCGCGGCGGCATCGGCTTTACCAAGGCGGCGGCCAACTATGCGGCTTCGATTTATGCCGGTGAGCTGGCGGCGAAGAAGGGCTATTCTCAGGTGCTGTGGCTTGACGCTGTGGAGCGCAAGTACATTGAGGAAGTCGGCGCGATGAACATCTTCTTCGTCATCGACGGAAAGCTCGTCACCCCGCCGCTGCGCGGCTCGATCCTGCCCGGCATCACCCGCGATTCCGTCATCAAGCTGGCGCGCAGCCTGGGCTATGAGGTGGAGGAGCGCCTGATCTCCGTGGACGAGGTCATGGAAACCGCCAAGAACGGCCATATGTCCGAATCCTTCGGCTCCGGTACTGCGGCAGTCATCAGCCCCGTGGGCGCGTTTGCGCTGGACGGCAACGAGGTGCAGGTCGGCGACGGCGGCATCGGCCCGGTGGCTCAGAAGCTCTATGACACGCTGACCGGCATTCAGTACGGCCGCGTGCACGACGAGTTCGGCTGGTCTATGAAGGTGGATATCTGATCCTGTGAACTCAAAAAGGCGTTTCCCTCATGGGGAAACGCCTTTTTTATAAAAACCTCGGAATACGTCCCGAAGGCGAAAAGCGCAGGAGGAAAAAAGACGATGAGGATCCTGATGGTAAACGCAAGCCCGAAGAAGAACGGCGCGACCAGGCAGGTTCTGCAATGGATGAAGGAGGCGCTGGAGGAGCGGTACGAAACGGAAAGTGTCTGTCTGGGCGAGCGGAGCATCGCGTTTTGCAGAGGATGCAAACAGTGTTACAAGACGGGGCGGTGCGTTCTTCCTGCGGAGGGTGTGGAGGAACTGCTGCACAGGATGGAACGAAACGACGCGATCCTGTTTGCGGTGCCGTCCTATTGGGGCGATGTTCCGGCGCAATTCAAGGCGCTGATTGACCGCTGTACCCCTTATGCCGACACCAATCCGCTGCCCGGCCATCCTCGCTCTGCTGCGGGAAAGCGGGTATTTGCCGCAGCGCTGCGCGCCGGGGGGCGGACAGGCGAGTGCGAGCACCTTCTGCAATGCGTGGAACACTGGAGCGGACATATGGGGGCGGAATACGACGGCGGCGTGATGCTCACGCGTGTAGACGGTAAAGAGGATCTTACATTGGAGCAGGAAGTGAGCGTTAAATCTGCCGTAAACGCCTGGATTTCAAAGAAATAGGCAGGAGTTTTCGGACGGAAAGTCGAAAAGAAAACTGTTATTTGACGCTTGAGGAGAAGAACGCTAATATGAGACAGATGACGGCCCAGATTGATAAGCCCATGGCTTTGCAGAACTATCTGCGCAGAGCCTTTCCCGCCATGCCGCCGGTGATCCTGCGCAAGGCGTTGGAAAACAAGGATGTCCGCCGCGACGGCAAGCGCCTGACGGCGGAGGAGATCATCCTTCCCGGCGACGTGCTGACGCTGTATATCGACGACAAATATTTGGAGGACGATACTCGCCCAGAGATCGTCTTTGTGGATAAAAACATCATCATTGTCAACAAAAAGCCCGGCATCACGACGGTCGAGGAGCGTGAGGGCATTCCCTGCTTACAGGACGCGGTGCAGAAGATGTATCCCGAAGCGCGCGCCTGCCACCGGCTGGATTATAACACCGGCGGCATCGTGGTGTTTTCCCGCACCAACGCAGCGCGCGAACAGCTGGAAGCTGCCTTCCGCGACCGCACGGTGCGTAAGTTCTACCGCTGCCTCGTCTGGGGACAGCCCAAGCAGGGTGCGGGGCGCTTCAAGGCGTATCTCAAAAAGGACTCCAAGGCCGCTCGCGTGACGATCTATGACCACAACGTGCCGGGTTCCCTGCCCATTGAGACGGCGTATGCGATGCTCGATTCCTGCCTGGAATACTCCCTGCTGGAAGTGGAACTGATTACCGGCCGCACGCACCAGATTCGCGCACATCTGGCGCATCTGGGCTACCCCATCTGCGGCGACGACCGCTACGGCGACCGCGAGAAGAACAAGCGGTGGAAGGTGACGCGCCAGCAGCTCTGGTCTACGCGCATCGAGTTCACCTTCAAGCACGGAACGCCGCTGGCTTATCTGGACGGGCGGAAGTTCTCCGTCAGCCCGGAATTTACCCTCAACGCCTGAATAGGGCGGAAAGCAGCTTTCCACTGTACGGCAGGAGAGAAGGAGAGACGGCACGATGAAAAGATTTACTTTCGGTATGCCGGAGAAAATGGTTCCCTCCCGGTTTTGCGACGGCTTCCGTTATGTTGAAACCGATGTAAACTATCCCGCTGCGAACTTCACGTTCAAAAAGATTCCTTCCGGCTGTGTGCTGGAATTCCCCATCGAGGACGACTGCCACATCTTCGGCTTCGGTCTTCAGCTGAAACAGTTTGATCACAGAGGAAGAAAGCTGCGGCTGGACGTCAATGCCGACCCGGTGGGCGCCGACGGCGAATCCCACGCGCCCGTTCCGTTTTTTGTCACCAACAAGGGCTACGGGATGTATCTTGATACCGCCCGCTATGCGGAATTCTATTGCGGCAAGCAGAAGAATACCGGAAAAAATGCGGCAAAGTCCAGCGGCGGCTCTGCGGGCAGCGAGGCGGAGCTCTATGCCGTCCGTCAGGACACGGGATTGGTGATGAGCGTGCGCATCCCGGTTGCCGCCGGTGTAGACGTCTATGTCATCGAGGGTGATTCCATCACCGATATCGTCAGCCAGTACAACCGGCTTGCGGGCGGCGGCCCGGAGGTTCCGGAGTGGTCGCTGGGGATGCTGTACCGTTGCTATTATCAGTGGGATGCCGAAAAGATCAAAAGCATTGCCGATGATTTCAGGGAGAGGGATATTCCCTGCGATATCATCGGGTTGGAGCCGGGCTGGCACACGCACGCCTATTCCTGCACCTATAAGTGGAGCGACAAATATCCAGACCCGGATGCGTTTATCTCTTATCTGCGGGAGCGCAATTACCACCTTAGCCTTTGGGAGCACGCCTTTGTGCATCCGGATGCGGAAATTCACGACGCGCTGGCTCCCTATTCCGGCGATTGGCTGGTCTGGGGCGGGCTGGTTCCGGATTTTGCCACGGAGGAGGGCCGCAAAACCTTTGCCAATTATCACCGGGAAAAGCTGGTGGATCACGGTATCGACGGCTTTAAGCTGGATGAGTGCGATTCCAGCGATTTCACGGGGAGTTGGAGCTTCCCGCTGTCCGCCGAATTTCCTTCCGGGCTGGACGGGGAGCAGTATCATTCGCTGTTCGGCACACTGTATGCCAAAACCATGCTGGACGCCCTGGGGGAGCAGAAAACCCTCTCGGAGATCCGCCAGATGGGCGCGCTGGCTGCGCCGTATCCCTTTGTGCTGTACAGCGATCTGTACGACCATCGGGATTTCATCCGCGGGCAGGTCAACGCGGGCTTTTCCGGCCTGCTTTGGACGCCGGAATTCCGTCAGGCGGAAACCAAGGAAGAGTGCATCCGCCGCATCCAGTGCCTCGTCTTTTCCTGCCAGTTCCTGATCAATTCCTGGAACTACGACGGCATTCCGTGGGTGATTTTCGACTGCGAAGAGGAAGTGCGGGAACTGATTCGCCTGCGTTATTGCCTGATCCCGATGCTGAAAAAAGCGTTTGATGTGTATCATGCAACCGGCAAACCGCCGATTCGCGCGCTGGTGATGGACTTCACGCAGGATGAGATGACCTATGCGGTGGATGATGAATACCTGTTTTGCGAGGATCTGCTGGTAGCGCCCATTGCAGCCGATACGGGGGATCGGCGGGACGTCTATCTGCCTCGAGAGGCGCGATGGGCCGATTTTTATACCGGAGAAGAGATCGTGCTGCCCGAAGACGGAATCCTCCATGTGGAAACCAAGGGCATTCCCGTTTACAAAAGAATCGGATGATTTTACTCCGTGACGCGAAGAAAGATCTGGGGGCGCTGCAAAACAAAGCAGCGCCCCTTTTTGATGAAAGAAAGGAATAATAAATGATATTTGAAAGAATAAAGAAAAACAAAACGCGTGCGCTGTGGTTCGCAGCGAGGAAAGGATCGAGAGAGACAGAGCGTCCGCACTGGATCTGTTGATGGGCGCGCAAGGTGAAGCGGAGACGAAGAACATAGCGATCGACAAAAAGTTGATTGCGGATGTTTTTTTCAGACTCAGCACCGGACTTGCGGGAGAGATTCTGAAAAATTACGTCAATTATGGCGGGCGGATTACGATCTGCGGAAATCTTCGCACACACCGGCAAGCCGCTGAAGGACTTTATCTATGAGAGCAACAAGCGAAAAACAGCATTCTTTATTGAGACGGAAGAAGAGGCAGTCACCTGCTGACAAAATAAATATTTACAGAAATGAAACGTATGTTATAATGAGAATAACGCGATGGGAAAGGGGATGCGCCGCATGGTGATTTCGCTCCGGGGCGTGCCTTATTCCGCACAAGCTTTTGCTCCGCGCAAGGTCTGAATCCGGACGAACCCTGCACGGAGCGGCGGAAAAAAGAAATCGTCCGCATCGGGCTTTGCGCTGCCTGCAATCCAGAAAATTGTAAGGAGCAAAGCCATGAAAGAGAATTCGTTTTTCAAGATGATCCGGGAGCTGAAGGATTTTCTGCTCCTTTGGGCCTCGCAGGCGGTGTCCGAACTGGGCACGGCCATGACCAACTATGCCCTGACCATCTGGGTCTACCAGCAAAAGGGTACGTCGTCCAGCGTGACGATGCTGACGCTGTGCACCTTTCTGCCCACCATCTTCATTCGCTTCCTTGCGGGTTCGCTGGTGGATCGTTGGGACAAAAAGCGCGTCCTGCTGCTTTCCGATCTTGCTGCGGCGCTGGGCACGGCGGCGGTCTTTGTGCTGTTTTCCTGTGAAAAGCTGGAAATAGGACACATTTATCTCATCAACTTCCTGCTCAGCTTTATGAATGCCTTTCAGGTGCCTGCGTCGTTTGTGGCGACCAGTTTGCTGGTGCCGCGCGAACATTACACGCGCGCGGGCGGCTTGCAGGGCATATCGGGCGCGGCCATATCCATTCTGGCCCCGGCGCTGGGCAGCAGTCTGCTCGTGTTCGGCGGGATGCCGCTGGTGCTGACCTTTGATCTGGTCAGCTTTGCGCTGGCGTTCGGCGTGCTGCTGTTCGGCATTTACATTCCGGAAACGAAAAGAGCAGAAAAGGCGGCAGAAGAGCCGTTTTGGCAGAATTGCCTGGGCGGCGTGCGCTTTCTGCGGGAGCATAAAGCGTTGCTGCACCTGACGCTGTTCTTAGCAGCGGTCAATTTTCTGGCCAAGATGGGGAACGACGGCATGATCGCGCCGTTTGTGCTGAGCCGCACGGGCAGCGACCAGACGGCGCTGGGCATGGTGCAGACTGCGGTGGCGCTCGGCCTGCTGGCAGGCAGCCTGATCGTGACCTCGGCAAAACCCGCAAAGGACAAGGCGAAGCTCGGCTTTGCGTTCTGTGCAGCGGTTTTTTCCGGCAATCTTGTTCAAAGCCTGAGCGCTTCCAGATGGGTGTGGTGCATCGCGGCGTTCGGATCGTATCTGGCCGCAGCGGTGATGAACGCCAACCTGACTGCCATTCTGCGGGAAAACGTGCCGGCGGAGATGCAGGGGCGCGTGTTTTCTGCAAAAGACACGCTGTCCAACTGCACGATTCCGCTGGGATTGTTTCTGGGCGGCGTGCTGGCGGACCACGTCTTTGAGCCGCTGATGGCGACGGAAGGGACGGCGCAGAGCGCTCTGGCAGCTGTGTTTGGCACGGGCGGCGGAGCGGGAATCGCCGTGATGTTCTTCCTTGTCGGCGCAGCGGGAATGGCACTCAGCCTGTCGCAGCTGAACCAAACGGTCTATCGTTCCCTGAAAAAATAAAGAAAGGCCGCGCTGCGGCTTCCCTCAAAAGGAAGGCACAGCGCGGCTCTTTTGCATTTATTCTGCTATTCTTTAACGGCGCGGGTGGCCCAGTAGGTCGGGATATTGTGCTCGTGCAGTGGGCCGATGCCGTCGGTATCGCCGTAAACGTCTGTCAGGCGGAATCCGGCGGCGAGCTGCCCGCCGATCTGTTCCTCGATGGTATGCGAAAATTGAATGCCGTCGTTCTCTGCTTCCAGCTGCGCCATCTGTTCGGGATGAGTGAGCGGATCGAAGGGCAGCGGCTTGCTCATGTCCGCGCGAATCATCTCGATGGGATACCCCTCCCGTTCCGCCAGCAGACGCTCGGATTCGAGCTGACGCGGGGAGTAATCGAGCACAGTGCAGTCCGCACCCAGTGCGGCAAAGATGGGCATCTGCTGCCCGCCGCCGCTGGCCAGACCCAGCACTTTTTTGCCGTGCAGATCTCCAAACCAGCTGTGCGGCACGGGCTTGGTGGGCGTGAGTACGACATCCCATTTTCCGGCTTGGGCAGCCAGAAAGGTTTCGTGCGGGATGGGCTTGCCCCATTCCCAGCCTTCTTCGATCCAACGGTCAATCGTTCGGGCGTTGATCTCCTGGTAATCCATGGCAAGCACTCCCTTTAATGCGTCAGGCTTCCGGCTGCATCGCCAGCAGCGCGCGGGTGTAATCCAGGCTCAGCTTCAAATCGTCATAGGGGTCGCGCTCGTAGGCCAGGTCGTGATCCATCACGAACCATTCCGGATCGCAAGCCAGGCACAGCGGCATCAGCTTGGGCAGGTTCAGCACGCCGTAGCCTGTGGGGCGGAACTCGAAGTGTCCGCGTTCCGCCGTGCCGCGCGCGGGCACAAACTCGCGCACGCGTCCCAGCTTGGCGTTGTCGGAAGAATAGTAGTCCTTCAGGTGAATGACGGGGCAGCGATCGCGGTAGGCTGTCAGGTATTCGGCGCAGTCGCCGCCGCCGACTTCCATCCAGCCAAGGTCCGGCTCCAGCGCAAGCGTTTCGGGGCGGGTGTGATCGAGCAGGTATTGAAGCTGCGGCACGCCGTCCACGCGATCGATCAATTCGCCGTCGTGGTTGTGGAAGAGCAGGCGGATGGAGCGCGCCGCAGCCAGCTTGGCGATTTCATCCAAACGGGCGGAAACCGCGGCAAAATTTTCCGACGGCAGCTCCGCCACCGTCAGATAACCGCAGCCGATTTCCTTATGGAAGTCGAGAATCCCCTCGGGGTCGGCAGTCAGCTCCTTGAAGGGGACGTGATTGCCCAAAGCGGTCAGGCGGTTATCTTGGAGCATTTTCTTGACCTCCTCGGCACTGTGGCCGAAAAAGCCGAGAAACTCGACGCCGTCAAAGCCGATTGCAGCCAGCTTTTTCAGCACGGCGGCAAGATCCTTTGCGCAGTCCTCGCGCACGATGTAAAGCGGGGAAGCCATGCGGATGTTTTGCATATTGTCCTCCCGAATCCATTACAGGTCGAATTCGACGCGGCGGGCACGGCCGACCAGTGTCAGTTCCTTGAGGGACTTGACTTCGCTGCGCGGTTCGTAATCGTACCACTGCATCAGCGCGCGGTTGCCATCCTGCAATTTGATCTTGCGGATGTAGTATTCCCCCTCGCTCTGGAAGACCATCACGGCATTGTCCACCGGCACGGTTGCGGGCAGCACCAGCACGCGGTCGCCCTTGCGGATGCGGTAGCCCATCATGCTGTCATCCGGCACGGAGAGGTAGAATACCTTCTCCGCCACAACACCCTCAATACGGCCGGATTTGACCGGCTCGATGCGTTCGCCCACGAGTTTGCCCTGTGCGTTTTTGACGGGCACGGCCTTCATCAGACCGCCCAGCGCATCCACCCAGGTAGCGGCGGGCTCGGCGGAGCTTTCTTTTTTGACCGGAGCAGGACGCGGCGCGGGGCGCACAGGCGCCACGGGTTCGGGCATGCCGTTGGCCTTAGACTCAAAGTCTGCAAAAACCTCGCCGGATTTGCCCAGCACTTTCAGAATGCGGGTGGCCTGCGTATCGGCAATGATCCGCGTGCCCGCTTCGACTTCCATCAGAAATTTTTCGGAAACGCCGCTCTTTTTGGCCAGCTGCTTGTGACTCCAACCGGCGCGCAGGCGTTCCTGCTTGATTGTATCTCCAAGACGTGACATCGGGTTCATCCTCCTTATGGATGGCGTTTTGGTTATTATACTATTTTTTCCGGGAAACGCAAAGTCTGCGCTCCGTTTCGATCGGTTGATTCGGGAGTTTTTTCTTAAATTTTCGCAAACCCTTTATTCCTGCGCGCGGATTGTGCTATAATAAGGTTGTTAAAACCGTATCACTTTACCTAAGGAGGATACACACATGCAGTTTTCCCGTGAAGTGGAAGAAATGGTCTGTGTGAAGAAGGGACCCAACCACGGTCCCGCACCCATCCCCGAAGAGGGCAAATGGGTACAGGCCAAGGAGATTGTGGATATTTCCGGCCTGACGCACGGCATCGGCTGGTGTGCGCCGCAGCAGGGCGCATGTAAGCTGACCCTGAATGTCAAGAAGGGCATCATTGAAGAAGCGCTGGTGGAGACCATCGGCTGCTCCGGTATGACTCACTCCGCCGCCATGGCCAGCGAGATCCTGCCCGGCAAGACCATCCTGGAAGCGCTGAACACCGACCTGGTGTGCGACGCTATCAATACCGCCATGCGCGAGCTGTTCCTGCAGATCGTCTACGGCCGCACCCAGTCCGCTTTCTCTGACGATGGTCTGGTCATCGGCGCCGGTCTGGAAGATCTGGGCAAGGGCCTGCGCTCTCAGGTCGGTACCATGTACGGCACCAAGGCCAAGGGTACCCGCTACCTGGAGATGGCGGAAGGCTATGTCATGCAGATCGCTCTGGACAAGGACGATCAGGTCTGCGGCTATCAGTTCCTGTCCCTGGGCAAGATGATGGACGCCATCAAGAAGGGCATGTCCCCCAACGAGGCGTATGAAAAGAACATTGGCACTTACGGCCGCTTTAAGGCTGAAGACGGCGCGGTCAAGTGGATCGACCCGCGCAAGCAGTAATAGGAGGTGTGCA
>ERZ827423.148-NODE-148-length-95956-cov-11.582830_pt1 | contig 95956 bp, 80 predicted proteins | sample MGYA00519775_ERZ827423 | MGnify/ENA primary metagenome ERZ827423 (study PRJEB31778, sample SAMEA3449296) | human gut metagenome | biome: human gut; feature: human-associated habitat; material: faeces | place: United Kingdom | collected 2010/2012 ... | reverse complement strand
GAAATAAGATGGTGACATTTTCCCTTAACGAGAGGTGACAAAATCGCTTAACGGCGACACTCAAAATTATCCTGGATTGCTTTTGGTATAATTGCGGTTTATAATGATTATAAGTTTTGAGCAGTGGTGATGATATCATCGCAGAAGATTGAGATAAAATAATCACTTTGGAAAAGATTTATGTTTATTTGATTGATGGCAGATCTTGATCCTATTGTTTCTTAACTATTACTATGGCGTTGTGATGGAATAGTCGGCATAAGGAGGTTTTTGTTCATGGCAGGATCTAATACTAGCAATATAGGTTTTGAAAAGCAGATTTGGGATGCGGCCTGTGTTTTACGAGGCAATATTGATGCATCAGAATATAAATCCGTTGTGCTTGGTTTGATTTTTTTGAAATATATTTCTGATCGTTTTGAGACAAAGTACAATGAACTAGTTGAAGAAGGGGATGGGTTTGAAGAGGACAAAGATGAGTATATGGCAGAAAATATCTTCTTTGTCCCAGAGAATGCGCGATGGAATGTCATTGCTGCAGCAGCGCATACGCCGGAAATCGGTTCGGTTATTGATGAGGCTATGCGCAGCATTGAAAAGGAAAACAAACGGCTTAAAGATGTTTTGCCTAAGAATTTTGCCCGACCGGAGTTAGACAAACGGCGGCTTGGTGATGTGGTAGATTTGTTTACCAATATTCAAATGGTGGAACATGGAGATAGCAAAGATATTTTAGGCCGCACATATGAATACTGTTTATCAAAATTCGCTGAACAAGAAGGAAAACTGGCTGGTGAGTTTTATACCCCATCTTGTGTCGTGCGTACGCTTGTAGAGATCTTGCAGCCTTATAATGGCAGAGTTTATGATCCTTGTTGCGGAAGTGGAGGCATGTTTGTACAATCTGTCAAATTTGTTGAAAATCATGGCGGCAGCATTAATGGTATTTCAGTCTACGGGCAGGACTCAAATCCTACAACTTGGAAGCTTGCGCAGATGAATCTTGCGATTCGAGGTATAGAAGCAGATTTGGGCAAATTTAATGCGGATACGTTCTTCAACGATTGTCATCCACAGTTGAAGGCAGACTTTATCTTGGCTAATCCTCCATTTAATTTATCTGGATGGGGCCAGGATAAATTGTTAGATGATGTGCGGTGGCAGTATGGTACACCACCTGCGGGCAATGCCAACTTTGCCTGGCTTCAGCATATGATTTGGCATTTGGCCCCTAATGGACGTATCGGGATGGTGCTGGCCAATGGCTCATTATCTTCACAAAGCGGTGGTGAAGGGGAGATTCGCAAAAATATCATTAATGCAGATTTAGTCGATTGCATAATAGCGATGCCTACACAATTGTTTTATACTACACAGATCCCTGTCTCTTTATGGTTTTTAGCTAGAAACAAAAAACAAAAAGGAAAAACATTGTTTGTTGATGCGCGAAAGATGGGGAAGATGGTTACTCGCAAACTTCGGGAATTAGAAGATGGTGACATCCAGAAATTAGCCAACACATATAACGATTATATAAATGGCACACTTAAGGAAACTAAAGGTTATAGTGCAGTAGCTACTATTGAAGAAATCGCGAAGCAAGACTATATCCTCACACCGGGACGTTATGTAGGAATTGAGGAGCAGAAGGATGACGGAGAACCATTTGAAGAAAAAATGACAAGATTAACTTCAGAACTGTCTGATTTATTTGCCAAGTCTCATCAGCTGGAGGATGAAATCAGAGAGAGATTGGGGGCAATCGGATATGATATCTGAGTTGGTTTATCTGGATACTGGATAGATGCACATGATGATAAGTTACTGGGTCTATTAGATATGGAATTATAAAAAACATCACCGTTTTTCGTTCTCACCATAATGAAGGAGATACGATGATGAAAGAACAATTTATTAAGGAAATTCAACAACGAATGCTTCATTATCTGAATAATGAACAATTGATGCAGTTAGGTCAAGTATTAAACGAATGCTTCCAAGGCGCAAGTATTACTTATGATGAAAACTTTACTGTAGAAACGCCAGATACAGTGGAAAAATTCATTACTGCAAAGCGTATAGAAGGATGTTCTGAAAAAACTCTGAAATACTATCAAAAGACCATTGAAACCATGGCTTTCACCATTGGAAAAACCGTACAGCAGATCACAACTGATGATCTTCGTGAGTATCTGACGGATTATCAAACACAACGCAGATCAAGCAAAGTGACCATTGATAACATTCGACGAATTCTATCAAGTTTTTTCTCCTGGCTTGAGGATGAAGACTTTATTTTGAAGAGCCCAGTACGTCGTATTCATAAAGTAAAGACCGCAAAAGTAATTAAAGACACGTATACGGATGAGGCGCTGGAATTGATGCGTGATAATTGCACCAATACAAGAGATTTGGCTATCATAGATCTTCTTGCTTCTTCTGGAATGCGTGTTGGTGAAATGGTGACACTTAACCGTGAAGATATAAACTTTAATGAGCGGGAATGCGTTGTAATCGGAAAAGGAAATAAAGAGCGGCTCGTCTATTTTGATGCTAGGACAAAGATTCATTTACAAAACTATTTAAACGAAAGAACAGATACGAATCCGGCACTTTTTGTCGCACTTAAAGCACCTTATGATCGTTTGCAAATCGGAGGTGTAGAGACACGATTGCGCGAATTGGGAAATCGTTTGAATTTACCAAAAGTACATCCTCATAAATTCAGACGGACAATGGCCACTTCGGCTATAGATAAGGGGATGCCAATAGAACAAGTCCAGCAGCTTTTAGGACATCAAAAGATTGATACAACTATGCATTATGCAATGGTAAAGCAACAAAATGTGAAAATGGCACATAGGAAATATATTGGATAGGATGGTGAAAATGAGTGCAGTGGGTAGAAAAAACACTCGGAGACCTTGGAGAGATTATTGGCGGTGCGACACCGTCTACAAAAAATAGTGATTATTATGGAGGCAATATATCATGGATTACTCCCAAAGATCTTTCATCTTTTAAAGGCAGATATATTAGTCGCGGGGAACGAAATATCACAGAAAAAGGTTTAGCATCGTGTTCTACTCGAATCATGCCACCGAAAACAGTATTATTTACTTCTCGTGCACCTATTGGTTATACTGCAATTGCAGCAAAATGTGTATGTACTAATCAGGGATTTAAAAGTATTGTTCCTTATGAAAATGTAGATCCACTTTTTATATATTATCTTTTGAATTATAATAAAGAGCGTATTAAGTCTATGGGAAGTGGCACAACTTTCAAAGAAATTTCGGGAAAAACGATGCAAATGATCAAAGTACAGATTCCTCGCAATATAGAAGATCAAAAAAGGATTGCATCTATTCTTGATAGCATAGATACTAAAATTGAAATGAATGAAAAAATAAACGATAATTTAGCGGCTTAAAGCTGGATGTCAGACACATCAATCTCGCCGGACATGAGCTTAGGCAACAGGTTATCTCTCAGCATCGCTAAATTCTCATTCTGAGCCTCATTTCCCTTGATTGCTTTAATAATTGGGAGTATAAGCCGTAAGTATTCGTCCATTTCGCCTTTGTCAAGTACCGGAATGGGCAAAGATTTGATTGTTGTGAGACTCAAGTTTGCCTGAACAGCTTGCTGTACACGCTTCGTATAATAGTCGGTATGCCATCCACCGATAAAACAAGTATAGATGTACTCAGGAAGAATCTTCTTAGCATCAACGCGAATTATTGCAACTGCTTGATTAGTATTTGCAGGAAGAATATTATCATCAATTAGTGCAAAGCGTCCTAATGTACCTGCAATAGTAAAGACAACATCACCAGCATGAATTACAGAGCGTTTTAATAATGTGTTTGTTTCTTCGTCTATGAAGGCAAACTTGCTTTTATCTATGGAGTGGTCATCTAAGATAGATTCAGCTTTTATAAAGTTGATTCCACTTTCAACAAAGGATTTACCCAGAGTAGTTGGCGTAGTTCCCTTAGTGACAACATTGCATAATTCAGATAGCGTTTTTTTCTCTATTCCTTCGAGTTCTGGATTATCTGTAAACTTCGCTCTGAAAATTGTGCGGAGCTGCTGCTGTGAATTATCGTTTACCGCCCTACTTACTCTCATCAGTGGCGAGAGACATATCAAAGGAACTGCCACTGTTCATCGTTCTCTTAAATACAAAGGAGAACGACGATGAAAGAACAACTTATCCAAGAGATACAGCGAAAAATGTTGCCGTATCTCAACAATGAACAGCTATTACAGTTAGGTGATGCTTTGGCTGAGGCTCTACGAGGCGTGAGCGTGAACTATGAAAATGTTGCCACAAAACAGAATGAGCAAGATCCCGTCGAGGCATTCATCACAGCCAAGCGTATTGAAGGCTGCTCCGAGAAGACATTGAAGTATTACCGCAAAACGATTGAATCCATGTTGTCTGTTATCGGCAAGAATGCCAGTCAGCTAACTACGGAAGACCTCCGCAAATATCTGACTACCTACCAGACGCAGCGAAAGTCCAGCAAGGTGACGATTGACAATATCTGGCGCATATTGTCCAGCTTCTTTTCTTGGCTTGAGGATGAAGATTTCATCTTGAAAAGCCCTGTACGGCGGATTCATAAAGTAAAAACCGCGAAGTTGGTCAAAGACACCTACACTGACGAGGCATTGGAGCTGATGTGTGATAGCTGCACGACCACAAGGGATTTGGCAATCATTGACCTTCTTGCTTCTTCTGGAATGCGTGTTGGAGAAATGGTTATGTTGAACCGAGAAGACATTGACTTCAACGAGCGAGAATGCGTTGTGATCGGTAAGGGCAATAAGGAGCGTCTTGTCTACTTCGATGCAAGGGCAAAAATACATTTGCAGAATTACCTCAACGAGCGGGCAGACGCAAACCCAGCGCTGTTTGTCTCATTGGAAGCCCCACACGAACGGCTTATGATCGGCGGTGTGGAAACACGGCTTCGAGAACTGGGAAAACGCCTGAATTTAACAAAGGTACACCCACACAAATTTCGGAGGACACTGGCGACCTCAGCCATAGATAAGGGAATGCCCGTAGAGCAAGTCCAGCAGCTCTTGGGACATCAGAAGATTGATACCACCATGCACTATGCGATGGTGAAGCAGCAAAATGTGAAGCTGGCACATAGAAAATACATCGGATAGGATGGTGGAAAATGATAGCTTGGAAAAAAGGAGAACTGGGAGAATTTATCACTCTAAAAAGAGGATATGATTTGCCTCAGCAGAAGCGAAAAAACGGTTGCGTTCCTATTTTTTCTTCGTCAGGAATCAGTGGGATGCACGATACTGCAATGGTCAAAGCCCCCGGTGTAATAACTGGACGATACGGAACCATTGGTCAAGTGTTTATGGCAGATGAAGATTTCTGGCCTTTGAATACGACTCTTTATGTTGAGGACTTTCATGGCAATAATCCTCGGTTTATCTATTATTATTTGAAGACTTTGGAGTGGGAGAAATTCACCTCTGCGAGTGCTGTGCCCGGAATCAACCGCAATACAGTTCATAAAGAGATAATTTGCTTGCCGGATATTTTAACGCAAGACAAAATAGCTTTCGTACTGAAAACGCTGGATGACAAAATTGAAATCAACGAGAAGGTAAACGATAATTTACTTGGGCAAATGCAAGCTCTCTACAAGTCATGGTTCGTCGATTTTCTTCCCTTTGGCGGTTCAAAACCGAAAACATGGATAGAGACAGATATTTACACACTGGCAAATATCATTTATGGAGCGCCATTTAAGTCAAAGCAGTTTAACACTGATGGAATCGGAACACCGATTATTCGTATTCGAGATTTGAAGGATCAGCAATTTGCAACTTATACTACCGAAGCTCATCCGAAAGGTTACTTATTGCAACCGGGCGACATTGTTGTCGGTATGGATGGAGAGTTCCGTCCTTATATCTGGGGAAATGATGAGGCGTGGCTCAATCAACGAGTTTGTGTATTTGAGAATAAGCGCCAGAACGGAAAAGCCTTTCTGTATTTCACAATAAAGCCCCTGCTATATGGAATTGAACAAACTCAAGTAGCAACAACAGTCATTCACATTGGCAAAAAGGACTTTGATGCGTTTGAAATCACATTGCCTGATCCTTCAACTTTAGATGACTTCGATGCACTTACTGCACCGATGATTAGAGTAATTGTATCAAACAGCTTTGAAAACAAGAGATTGGCCGCATTAAGGGATATTCTCTTGCCCAAGCTGATGTCCGGCGAGATCGATGTCTCCGACATCCAGCTCTAAGCCGCTAAATTATCGTTTATTTAAAAAAAGCAGATTTTTGGTAAATAAATAGTAAAAGGTGTATTAATTCCTGAGAAAAAAAGGATAGAATTGGAATTAGGTGATTGATTATGACAGGGTATTATGCAGAATCGAATTATGAAAATGCTGTGTTGCAGCTTTTTACTCAAAATTTAGGCTATTCTTATGTATATGGCCCAGATATTGAGCGTGATTATCATTCTCCTTTGTATGAGGATGAGTTGTTGCCTGCGCTTCAGACAATTAATCCAAATCTTCCTATGACGGCATTGGATGATGCGGTATATAAGCTCAAGAATTTTGAGTCAGGTTCGCTTTTGCAGAAAAATATGACGTTCACCGATTATATGCAAAATGGTGTACCGGTCAAATATGTGGAGTACGGCGAAGAACGTTCAGGTCTCGTATATTTGATTGATTATCATAACCCTAAAAATAATCTTTATACTGTCATCAATCAATGGACAGTAATTGAGAACAGTGAAAAGCGTGCAGATATAGTGTTGTTTGTCAATGGTTTACCCTTAGTTGTAGTAGAATTGAAATCTCCTTCCAGGGAAGAGACAGATGCTTCTGCGGCTTATCGGCAGCTACGTAATTATATGCATGAGATTCCTTCGTTATTTATTTATAACCAAATCTGTGTCATGAGCGATCTGACTACTTCTAAAGCTGGTACTATCACTTCTGGGGAAGATCGGTACATGGAATGGAAGACCAAAGATGGCAATTATGAAAATACTAAATGTGCGCAGTTTGATACATTCTTTGAAGGTATTTTTGAAAAAGAGAGATTCATAGATATTCTAAGGAATTTCATTTGTTTTAATGTAGATGGAGCAAACACATTCAAGATTTTGGCTGGATATCACCAGTATTTTGCGGTGAAAAAAGCGGTTGAATCTACGCAGCATGCTGCTGTTACCGATGGTAAAGGCGGTGTCTTTTGGCATACGCAGGGCAGTGGAAAATCTCTTTCCATGGTATTCTATGCGCACTATTTGCAGCAGGCGATGGAAAGCCCAACCATTGTAGTGATTACTGATCGTAATGATCTGGATAATCAGCTCTATGGTCAGTTTTCACGGTGTAAAGATTTTTTGCGTCAGACACCTCAGCAGGCTTCCAGTCGTCAACATCTTCAGGAGCTATTGGCAGGACGTAAAGCAAATGGGATTATCTTTACCACTATGCAAAAGTTTGAAGAAACAGGAGAGGCGTTGTCAAAACGGCGGAATATTGTCGTAATGGCGGATGAGGCACATCGGAGTCAGTACGGTCTGAGCGAAAAGGTGATTACTCGTCAAAATGAAAAAGGTGAGCTTGAGGTAAAAACTTCTATTGGCACAGCGCGTATCATTCGAGACAGTTTACCTAATGCTACGTATATCGGTTTTACGGGAACCCCTATTTCATCAAGAGATCGAAGCACGCGAGAGGTTTTTGGTGATTATATAGATATCTATGATATGACTCAGGCTGTAGAGGATGGTGCTACCCGTCCGGTTTATTATGAAAGTCGTGTAATTCATTTAAAGTTGGATGAAGATACGTTGCATATGCTTGATGAAGAATATGACATCATGGCAGATAATGCTGACCCGTATGTCATAGAAAAGAGTAAAAAGCAATTAGGAAAGATGGAAGCGGTTTTGGGTGCAGAACAGACTATTGATTCCTTGGTGGAGGATATCCTCGATCATTATGAAAATTATCGAGAGAATTTATTGACCGGAAAGGCGATGATTGTAGCATATTCTCGTCCTATTGCGATGAAAATATACAAGAGAATCCTTGAAATGCGGCCAGATTGGACAGAAAAAATCGGTGTAGTGATGACACAAGGTAATAATGATCCAGAAGAGTGGAGAGAAGTTATTGGCAATAAAGCGCATAAAGAAGATTTAGCTCGTAAATTTAAAGACAATGCTTCACCTATGAAAATTGCTATTGTGGTAGATATGTGGCTGACGGGGTTTGATGTACCTTCCTTGGCTACCATGTATGTGTATAAACCTATGGCAGGACATAATTTGATGCAGGCTATTGCTCGGGTCAATCGCGTTTTTCAAGATAAAGAAGGTGGCCTTGTCGTAGATTATGTTGGAATTGCTGCTGCGCTTAAACAAGCGATGAGAGATTATACTGCACGAGATAAGAAAAACTACGGTGATCCAGATGTTAGTAAGGCTGCTTATCCGAAATTTCTGGAAAAACTAGAAGTATGCCGTGATTTATTTCATGGATTTGATTATCACGGTTTCTTGAGCGGTGATGATCTGGAAAAAGCACGGATAATCAGTGGAGGCGTTAATTTCTTGCTGGGGAAATCAGTTGCAGAATCTGATTTGCCTGAAAAAGAAAAGACGCAAAATGTTTATATCAAACAGGCACTACTCTTAAAACAGGCGCTTTCTCTGTGCAGCAGCATGGTAGATGAAGACACTCGTTTTGAGGCGGCTTATTTTGAAGCAGTGCGAACAATGCTCGTTCGCCTGACAACTAATGGAACAGGTACAAAATATACCTTGCCGGAAGTTAATCAGCGGATCAATGAACTATTGAAACATAGTATCAAAAGTGAGGGCGTTATCAATCTGTTTTCTGATATTGACGCTGAATTCTCTTTGTTCGATCCTAATTTTTTAGAAGAAGTTTCCAAAATGAAGGAAAAGAATCTGGTAGTAGAATTGCTGAAAAAGTTGATTGCAGAACAGGTTTCTATCTATCGCCGGACGAACGTAGTGAAGTCAGATAAATTCTCTGAAATTATTCAACATTCCATCAATCGCTATCTTAATGGAATGTTGACAAATGAACAAGTGATCGAAGAATTGCTAAAGCTTGCTAAAGACATTGCTGCAGCAAATGCAGAAGGAGAAAAACTTGGGCTATCGGCAGAAGAACTTGCTTTTTATGATGCGTTAACTAAACCGCAGGCGATAAAAGACTTTTACGAGCATGATGAATTGATTGCAATTACGCATGAATTGACTGACACTTTACGAAAGAATCGTACCATTGACTGGCAGAAAAAAGAGAGTGCTCGTGCTGGTATGCGGCGGTTGGTCAAACGGTTGTTAAAAAGGCATAAATATCCTCCAGAAGGAATGGAAGATGCTGTCATTACAGTGATGAACCAGTGCGAAATGTGGACAGATCAAGCTCCATATTAGTTAGCTTTTTTATCTTAAAGTGATTGTGAATAATCGGGACATATTGCCTTGACCTTCTTTTTTAAAGAGCCATCCATACGAGAATGGCTCTTTAAATCTAATGTGTGAAGGTCCAGTTTAGTAAAGACGAACACGAAAGGGTGCCTGTTGCAAAAGAATTTCTGTGGCAAAGCGGTTAGAAAACAGACGTGGGAAATAGCACACAATAATAGAATAAATATTTTGTTATACTGTTGGCAGACCTTGTCGGCAGTTTTTAGTATATGAAACTATTTGTGTTCAAAGTAAATAATGATGCTTTAAGAGGAAGTCTAGGTGTTTTCGCAATGCTTTAATATATTCTCAGCGTTGAGGAACATGGTTCATTTTTCTGTTTATGGATAGATGGATTATTCTTTTATCAGGGTTAGAGGTCACAAAATTACAACAAAGTGCAAAATTTTACAATATTTCCCACTTATAATAAAGATATAGGATATGCTGTTGATTCAGCAAAGGGAGGGAAATCTAGTGAAGAAGCGATTGCGGATGCTGGTTCAGGCATCCATGGCATGCATACTGGCGCTGAGCAGTGTTGCGTTGCCGGCTCAAGTGCATGCTGCGAGCGAGACGCAGATCGTCAGCGACATTTCGATCAGCTCTCTGCGCGATGTGAAGAATCTGGAGCGCGGAGAGGAGACGTATGTCTTCATCAGCACTTATCCAGAGGAGGGCGTGGAGCTTTCAGCGCACTGTGATGATGAGTCCATCGCAAGGATCAGCCTTGAGGGCAATGCCTTGCAGATCCAGGGCATCAGCGAAGGAACCTGTACAGTCACGGTGACGGCCATGATGAATGGCAAGGTCGAACAGGAGAGCTTCAGCGTGCAGGTCATCGCGCCGCTTTATGAGGAGAGCGCGCATGAAGAAGTGAACATCAATGAAAGCGATTGGCGGTTCCGTTTGGAACAGGACATGAGCACTGTGCCGGGTGAACACACGGTGCCTGCTGTAGATGACAGCTGGGATCATGTGCAAGTGCCGCACTGCTGGAACAGCGAGGACGGCGCAGACGGCGGAAACGACTACATCAGAGGAAAAGGTTGGTACATCACCGACATCGATCTTTCAGACGCGCGCTATCAGGACAAAGACCTGTATCTGGAAGTCCAGGGCGCCAGCAAGATCACCGATGTGTATGTGAACGGGGAATATGTCGGCACCCATGAAGGCGGATGGTCGACCTTCCGCTTTGACATCAGCGCCTATGTGAATGACGGCGTGAATCAGATCGCGCTGTGCGTGGATAACCGGGTCAATTCACTGATGCCGCTGTCCGGCGACTTTACGGTCTTTGGTGGCCTGTACCGAGATGTGAACCTGATCGCGGTCGATGACACGCATTTTGATCTGAACGATCATAGCAGCGAAGGCGTCCTGATCTCTCAGACAGGCATCTCTGATGTGACCAGGACATCGACGCCTGAGGAAGTGTTTGCGGAAGGCGGAAAGATCAATATCGACGCGGGCGTCGTGCTGAATGCCGATGACACTGCTTATCTGCAGGCGTTTGTCTATGATGATCAGTGGAACGAAGTCAGCGCTGGTGAGCGTGTGCGCATCGAAGGCAGCGAGGATGTCGTTTCGATCAATCAGACGCTGAGCGTAGCCGACCCGCATTTATGGGACGGTGTCGACGACCCATATCTCTATAATGTAAAAGTGTATCTCTATGACGCGGAAGGCAGCATCAAGGATGTCGTCTACAAGAAGATCGGTTTCCGGTTCTATTACGTGGATGAAGATGAGGGCTTCTTCCTGAACGGCCGCTCTTATCCGCTGCGCGGTGTGAACAAACATCAGGACCGTGCAGGAAAGGGCTATGCCGTCACGAAGAAAGACCAGGAAGAAGATATGGCCATGATCGATGCGATCGGTGCCAATGCGGTGCGGTTTGCGCATTATCAGCATGATGAATATGCGTATGAGCTGGCCGATATCTATGGCATCTGTGCATGGGCCGAGATCCCGCTGGTCAACGGCATGACGGACAGCGATCATTTCCGGGAAAGCACGAAGAACAACCTGGAAGAGCTGATCAAACAAAATATCTCACATCCTTCCATCGTCGTTTGGGGCACGCACAATGAGCAGTGGCCGAACAACGGCGGACGCATCAATACGCTTCTGCGCGACCTGTATGACCTGGCCCATGCGCTGGATGATTCCCGTCTAGTAACCGTGGCCACGGCGCAGAGCCAGAGCGCGGCATTGAGCTGGCAGTCGGATGTGAGCGCATGGAACAAATATTTCGGCCTGTATGAATCACAGGATGTACGCTATTTCGGCACCTGGCTCGATCAGGTCAAGGAATATACCGAGACCCATGAGTCGATCGATGTGACGGATGAGAGCACAGGAGAGACGATCACCGTGCCCATCAGCGGCAAGATCGGCATGAGCGAATATGGCGTAGGCTCTAACGTGGACTATCATGAAGAGGATCCGGGCTATCGCGTCGGCACAGGGTTTGACGCTTATCAGAGCGAAGAATTCCAGGCGCAGTGGCATGAGATCTATTATGAAGCGATCGAAGAGCGGCCATGGCTGTGGGGCACCTTTGTCTGGAACATGTTCGAGTTTGGTTCTGACAGCCGTAGCGAAGCAGGCCGCACCGGCATCAACAACAAAGGCATGGTGTCATATGACCGCACGTTGAAGAAAGATGTGTATTATTTCTATCAGGCAAACTGGTCCGATGAACCGACGCTGCACATCAATTCCAAACGGTTTGAGGATCGCTATCAGGATAACATCACAGCCAAGATCTATGCCAACATGGACAGCGTGGAACTGATCGTCAACGGAGAATCTCAGGGCGTGCTGAACGCGGAAGATGTGGAGCTGCATAAGTTCACTTGGGACATCACGCTGCGCCAGGGCGTCAATCATGTGATCGCCATCGGCACCAAAGACGGCAAGACATATACGGATGAAGTGACCTGGAACCGCAGCCTGTATGACACGGTGAGCGTGACCTCAGATGTGTACAATTTCAGCTATGTCAGCGATGACAACAGCACCGTATCTGGCATTCCGGGCGGTACAGATGTGGCAGAGTTCATGGACAATGTGTCCAGCGATCAAGGCTCCGTCATCACGGTATGGACAGAAGACAAGAGCGTGCAGCTTGGCGAACACGATGTCATCGCGCAGGGCATGTGGGTGAAGGCCGTCAGCGAGGATGGCAGCCATACTGTCTGGTATCAGGTGATCGCACAGCCGATCTCTCAGCATAAACCGGTCAGCGCGGACAATCCGGGCAGCAGTCAGCCGATCGCAAATATGGTCGACGGCGATATCGATGCGGCTTGGAATTCCAATGTCACGCTGGCGAGCGAATCACCCCAATATGCCGTGATCGACTTGCAGGATGAATATTATGTGTATGACACCAACATCCTCTGGTGGGATCATGATCAGTCGCATCGCACATTTAATTACTCCATTTCGATCAGTCTTGATCAGGAGCACTGGACGACGGTCGTCGAATCGACACAGAGCAGCAGTCAGGCGCAGGGCACCGCATGGTCCAACCGCAGCTTTGACCCGGTGCTGGCGCGTTATGTGCGCATCGAAGGTCTTTCCGCGACGACTTCCGCAGCGACCATGTATATCCGTGAGGCAGAAGTACATGGCTTCCGTTTAGCCAGCGATACGCTGCATGTGGACAGCACATCCACCCGCGGCTGGAGCGGCATGCGCGTGGATGAACTGCTTGCCGCGCTGTATGCCGAAGGCAATTATGATGATATCTTCGTCGTTGATGCGGAAGGCAATGAAGTAAGCGGCGATGCGTTAGCAGATCCAGAGATGCGTGTCTGTGTGCGTGCCAATGAGGCACAGGCTGAGTACACGCTGGAAAAGAGCGGATTATATGACACGCCGGTCTCTCAGGGACGTGAAGTGACCGCATTTGACGCTGTTGACAAAGATGGGGTCACCAAGCCAAATGAAGATGTGCTGGAAGGGGAGACCGAGGCCGATCATGGTAAAAACTATGCACCGGCTTATTATATCAATGACGGCAAGATGACGACGCGCTGGAGCGGCGCCATGGATGCTTCGCATATGTACGCCATCTTCCCAGCAAAGGTATGCATCGATCTGGGGGACAGCTATCAGCTGAATCATCTCGATCTGGCATTCTACAATGGCAGCACGCCGTTTGATGAACAAAACGCCAACCGGTATTATTCTTATCGCATCTATGCGGCAGACGATCTTGATGTCCTGCAGCAGGAGAGCATCGATGAACAGTATCTGATCGTCGATGGCAGCGATAACTTTACTGCTCAGGAGAGCCGTGTACAGCGCAATCTGCAGGCACAGGGACGCTATATCCTGCTTGTCGTAGAAGACCGCAGCACGAATACCTCTTATCATGCGCCAAGCGTATGGGAGATGGCCGTAGAAGGTTATCATATCGCATCTGATGACTTCGATGTCGATGTGGAAGAGCACGTGATCTCCGATATCCCGCTGGGCATGCGTGTTTCTGAGTTCCTCGATGCGATGCAGCTGGATGGCAACGGCAGCGTGAAGATCCAGGCTGATGGAAAAACGCTTGGGGAAGAAGATGTGCTGTATGAAGGCGCACAGCTGATCATCAGCGCGCTGCATGGAGAAAGTGAAAATGTGTATGCGCTGTCCTTTGCGGATGATGCGAAAACACCGATTTCCCAGGGAATGCGTGTGCATGCGCTCAATACATCAGAGACCGTAGATGGCAAGATCGTGGCCAATGAAGACGCTGCCATGGGACATGTGGCTAGAAACATCAATGATGGCAGCATCGATACAAGATGGAGCGGCGTCATGAACGCGGCGCGCACACAGAGCTATTATCCGGCTTCTGTGCAGATCCAGCTGACAGACGAGGCCGATACCGATGACTGGTATTACCTCACCGGCGTCAGCATCGACTGGTTCAATTCAGCGTCCAAGCGTTCTTATCAATATGAGCTGCATGCGCTGAACCCGGTCGGCATCGCCGGCGGTTATGATCTGGATGCGCGTGACAACACCACGCAGGATCATACGGAGCATTGGGTAGATGGCAAGAGCGCTCAGATCAAGGATATGACGATCATCGTAACAGGCACTAGCCTGACGCAGGCATATATCCCGGCTGTCGTGAAGGAACTGGAGGTATATGGATGGCGGCTGAAAGGAAGCATCGTTGAAGAGAGCAGCGCGAGCGTGCAGCTGGATGAACAGGAAGTCAGCGTGGCCGAACTGACAGCCATGTTGCAGCCGCGCGGCAATTGTACGGTAGAGATCCGCGATGAACAGGGCAACGTAAGATCCGCATCAGAGATGGTCAGCGCTGGCGATCATGTGGTCGTCATCGATGTGCGCGGACAGGAGTTCACCTATACGCTGAACATGCCTTCATCAGGCGCAGACAAGAGTGCGCTGAATGCATTGATCGAACAGGCAGAAGCATTGAATGAAGAGGAATATACGGCAGAAAGCTGGAATCACATGCAAGGCGCATTGGACGCAGCCAATGCTGTTTATGCGAATGAACAGGCAGATCAGGAGATGGTCGATCAGGCCGCAGCACAGCTGCAGCAGGCCATCGATGAACTGGAGCGCGCAGATGATCCTGCATCGAGCGATGCGGCGATCCAGGCACTGAAGGACATGGTCGACAAGGCTATTGCGATGGATTCTGATGATGAAGCGCTGAACGCAGCGATCGACGCTGCACAGGCGGTATTGGCCAAGGAAGCGCCGACTTCTACGGAAGTCGTCACTGCATTGCTCGACCTGAGCGAAGCGATGCAGGCATTGAATACAGGTGAAAGCACAGATGCTCTGAGAGAAGATGTTCAGGCGACGATTGATTTCATCAATGCGCATATCCTGAACGATGTAGAAGGACTTCGCCCGGGTAAGGTGCAGGCGCTGAGAGATGCAGTTGCCGCAGCGGAAGAACTGCTTGCCAGTGAAGACGCAACGGCAGATGAATTGAAGGCAGCGAACAAGGCGATGACCAAAGCGGCGCAGGAACTGTGGGAGATCGTCTCCAAGGCAGAGCTGAACGCATTGATCGAAGCCGCAAACGGTTACCTCGATGGGGACTATACGGCAGAAAGCCTGGAAGCACTGCAGGCAGCGATCGAATCTGCACAAGCCGTGGCAGACAATGATGATGCGACGACTGCAGAAGTGAGCGAGGCCATTGTAGATCTGGCCGACGCGATCGCTGCGCTGCAGCCGCAGCAGACACTGGATGTTTCCGCGTTAGAAGCAGAGATCGAGCTGATCCAGCAGATGGTCGATCATCTTGATCAGTATGTGCCTTCCACGGTGGAAGGACTGCAGGAGAAGCTGGACGCAGCGAAGGCAGTTCTGAGCAATGCGACGACGCAGGCAGAGATCGTTGAAGCAACAAAGAGCTTGCGTGAAGCACGCCTGTGCGCGAGAACACTTGCGGATAAGGTGGCGCTTGCCGCAGCTGTACATAATGCTTCCTTGCTCAACCTGGATCTGTATACGGCCGACAGTGCAAAACGAGTTCGCAGCCTGCTGGACCAAGCACAGGAAGTGCTGAATGATCCGGAAGTGACACAGGAAGACGTGGATACCATTACGGCATCGTTGAACCGTGCTGTCTCTCGCCTGGAAGCAAGACCGCAGTCAGATACAGAAAGCGGAAAGCCGCTGACGGATCCAGCAAGAGATGAACAAGCGGCATCTTCGCTCAGTGCAGAAAGCGATACTGCCGCAAGCGCAGATCATCTGGGATGGATCGGACTCCTCCTGACTTGCGCGGCTGTGCTTCTCTGCATCAGAAGACGCAGCATAAGATAAACGGAAAGCGGGGGTCCTCCTCGCTTTTCGTTTGCCCATTCATCGTGCTGTCATATACGATATGAACACTTGTGTTGCTTAAAGGTCGAAGTTAAAAAGTGAAAGTTGAAGAGGCTCAGCTATAGAATAATTGCAAATCCATGATCAACTCTCTCTGTTTCCAAATTCACAAAATTAGATATTACTTGTTTTCTGAAATTCTGTATATTTAATTCTGGAAATGTGCTATTCTATATCTTAGAAGGGGTGATGACATGAATCTGCGGAAAATAAGCTTCGGAAACTTCAAAAGTCTTTATAAAGCATCTTTTGAACCGGGAAAGATCAATGTATTTATAGGTGCGAATGGCTCTGGTAAATCCACTATTCTGGAAGGAATAGGGCTGTTAAGCGCGGCCATGACGGATCGTGTCGATGCTGCCAGTCTCCAGCGAAAGGGGGTTCGTCTCAGCGTTCCTGCCCTCTACAAGTCAAATTTCAAGAGCATCAATCGAGTAAAGTCTACTGTTGACCTTTCTCTGGAATGGGATGACGGCAGCAGTTCGGATGTGTATCAGTATGATGTTCACTTAACTACCCCTACGGATACAGAATATTGGAAATATCATTCTGAAGCGTTTTTTCAGAATGGGGAAAAATTGTGGGGACGCAGCAACGCATCCGCCCAACAGAGCAATAACTATATTGGCTTTTTCCTCATTGATAACACGGTTGATCTGAAGGTCAGCCGAAAAATTGCCGAGGACTTTTCGGCATATGGTATTTTTCAGCCTAATACCATTACGTTGCGCGGTACTGCGCCTGACACGAATCAAACGACTCCGATCGGGTTAAATGGCGGGCGCCTCGCGGAAGCCATCAAGACGTTGATTCACACTGAGGATGACGAGGTATATTTCGGAAACCTCTGTATGGATGATATACTCGATATGATTGACTGGGCCGCTGATATTACAGTAGCCGCTCCCAAGAAAAGCAATATCAATGCGAATGTGCCGACCACACGGGAGATTATTGAGTTCTCAGACCGCTATATGAAGGAGACGGCTCAATTTACCGGTTATGATGCAAGCGAAGGCGCTCTTTATGTTCTGTTTATGCTTGCGCTGGCAATGCACCCGCAAGGCCCCTCCATTTTTGCAGTAGACAGTTTTGACCATGCATTAAATCCGCGATTGGCCAAAAAGATGATGGAGGTATTTTGCAGTCAGATTTTGCAGCTGGGCAAACACGTTTTCTTGACGACCCACAATCCGCTTGTCTTGGATGGATTGGATCTGAACAATGATGAGATCCGCTTATTTGCAGTGGATCGTGATGCCAACGGCTATGCGCAGATTCAACGGGTCAAGGTTTCTCAGGAACTGATCGATGCGGGTCAGCCGCTGTCCCGCCTCTGGATCAATGGACGGTTGGGAGGTGTGCCCACTCTGCTATGAAACACATAGGAATAGTTTGTGAAGGCCCTACGGACTATATTATCTTAAAAGGAGTCATTGACCAGATCACTGGAGACCAAAACACATATGTCATGCTCCAACCGGAAGACGATCTGACCGGGAAGTATGGGAACGGATGGAAAGGCGTTTGGAAATGGTGTAATGATCATGCATCCATTCGCAAAGAATTGATGAAGGACATTCAACCAGCTTTGGATTTATTGGTTGTCCAAATGGATGGAGATGTATCGCGGAAAGAAAAATCTTCGCATTGCTGGTGCAAGACGACGCAGTGTGCGCATAAGGGAGAATGGAATCCTTTGGCCTGCGATATTACCCCGGCAGGGCGGGCTGCCTGCCCCATCGTTCTTCCATGTCTGGAACATGATGATTCCATAAGAGGGTATATGTCCCACCTCAAGGGTCTTCTGACCACATGGCTCAAAGAAACAGATGATACCTGTATTGCCATTCCATGTGACAGCACAGAAGCCTGGATCGTTGCTGCGTATGATCAGATTGATGGAATCGAGACGGTTGAAGCGCCGTGGGAACATATCATTGCGCATGGAAAATATTATCACAGCATTCGGATTTCCGGACGGAAAAAACGCGTTCGCATATTTGAGCAGTTTGTCCCTACTGTCTGTGAGAACTGGTCTAAAGTGACTGAACTTTGCCAGAGTGCACGTGATTTCGAGGAATCCCTTTTGGCGCTCGTATAACGCTTTCTGCCATATAGAGCGGCTGCGCGTAGGGTATGTGTGCGCTCGTTGCATGTGAGCATGAAATCAAGCTTCTTTGGACTTGCCATTACATGAACAGGGGATTGCATAGCGGAAAACCTGTGACGCAGGAATGATAAAACAGGCAGCAGAATCAAGCGTAAATAGTCAAAAGGCAGTGCTTCGCCATATGATGTAGCTATGGATGCTTTAAAAGATGTCTCCGATCAAAAAGGACATCCAGATTTGGATAAAGATAATGATACGTACAGGAAGAGCAAATGCAACATTGCAGTTCGTGGAGACTAAATGCAATTTGCCACCTTAGCGTTGCATTTACTTTTTCGCTTTAGACACAAAAAAAATCCCTCTGTAGTTAAAGCAGAGGGGTTTTCAATATGTGAAAGCGGGGAATCATCCTCGTTTTTCGTTTGCTCATTCATCGTGCTGTCATATGCAGAACAAATTGTGATTTTTATGATATCTGGCATTTGTTTTGTGATATAGTTAATTTAATGACAAAGATATTAGAAAAGTATGATGCGAAAAGGGGTGGTGGAATGAGTTCGTTTATTTCTTTAATCAATCATGACATGAATGGATGTGAAGTTGATCCGCGAGATAATGTATTTGAGAGCATATGGAAAGAGTATGAATGTGTGATCTTGCAAAGTTTAGTCACATCATTTGGCTTGGACTTTATCGTGAAAGATCAGCATGGCGGTGATGTCGACACGATTCATAATGTCCGGCAGATTGAAAGTGATCCTAAAATGACATATAAAAATACTGATCATGAAAATGATTATGACAATAAAGGTACTTATGATTCGAGTGCATACCATAAAGATCCGCGATATCTCACTATTAATCAAAGCATGAATGAGAAAAAGGCGATCGGCAAGCTCAACGATGCTTATACTGTAGAAAAATTTGCGCAAAATGATGATATCGATTTGGATCACGTTATTTCTGCAAAAGAGATTCATGAAGATAGGGGACGAGTGTTGGCAGGTCTAAATGGCTTGGATTTGGCAAATCATGAGGATAACTTGAAGCCTGCCGATCCCAGTATCAACAGATCGATGAAAGACAAAGATATAGAGAGTTATCTTATTGATTGGGAGAAAAAAGCACCAGAACGGAAAAGCAGGAACGCTGCTTTAAAAGCCAAAGATACGCTTACGGGCAATGAAAGAAAAGAATTAGAAAAGCTGAAGAAACTGGATCAAATAGATCCAGATAAAATGAGGGCCGAAAACAAAAGGGCACGTAAAGCATATGATACAAAAATTCAAAAGAATTATTATACAAGCGGGAATTTTTATAAAGATACTGTTGCCGCTGCAGGAGCTCGAGGTGCAGAAATGGGCATGCGGCAGGCGATAGGTTTTATATTTATGGAAATTTATACGGAAGCAAAACATGAATTAAAGAATATGCCATCAAGCAGCAGCCTGGAGGACATGTTAGATGCTGTTGGAACAGGTATAAAGAACGGGGCAGAAAATGCAATGAAAAAATACAAGACGGTCTTTTCTGAATTTGGTGAAGGCTTTATCGCAGGCTCACTTTCCAGCATTACGACCACGATTTGCAATATCTTCTTTACGACTGCTAAAAATCTTGTCAGATGTATCAGGCATATATATGCATCTGTAGTTCAGGCCGGAAAAGTATTGCTTTTTAATCCAGATGATCTGATGTTCGGAGATCGAATAAAAACAGCGACAATGATCCTTGCTGTTGGTGCAAGCACTTTAGTGGGAACAGCGGCAGGTGAAGTGATCGGCAAGACTCCTATCTGCATGATTCCGGCAGTCGGGCAGAGCGTACAGACATTTTCATCCACCCTGGTAAGCGGTCTGTTTTCATGTGCGCTGTTGGTTTTTCTGGACAGAAGCAAGTTTATGAACACATTGATCGAGAAGTTAAATGACATACCTTCAGAGGTGAATAATTATAAAGAAGTGGCTGATGCATTTGAGCGGCTTGCTGCTCGTCTTGAAGATCTTGATATCGTTAGATTCAGCGCAGATGCAGAAAGCTATCAGAAGATCACAGATGCGATCGTTCAGGCAGAAAGCGAACAAGAAATGAATGAGATACTGTTATCTGCGTATAAAGACCTTGATATTCGGATTCCCTGGACAGGAGATTTCAACGATTTTATGGGCAATAGAAGCAATAAGCTGGAGTTTGAGTAATGTTCAAATGTGATAAATGCGGTGAATGCTGCCGCCATTTAGATGAGTCAGAGCTGTATCAAGAAATAGACCGCGGCGACGGAGTCTGTAAATTTCTCACAGATAATTTGTGCAGCATATATGACAAGCGTCCATTGCTGTGCCGTGTGGATGAATCATATGAGCTTTTCTTTAAATCTAAAATGACAAAAGATGAGTATGACAGATTAAATACTGAAGGATGCAGAATGATAAAAAAGGTGAAAGGGAGAGTGTGATATGCCATTACCATTGATCATAGGGGGAATTGCCGCTGTAGCAGGTGCTGCGGGCATAGGATCAGGCATTTTCGGTGGGATCAAGATGAAAGAAGCCGATGATGCCATGCGTGCTGCGCAAAAGAGGCAGGAAAATGCGATCCATAGATTTGAATCCAGAAATGCGAAAATGACAGAACTGATGGATGCACTAGGTAAGCAGGAATTAGAGATCCTCAATAGTTTTGAACAATTTGCAGATCTTATTGAAAGAATTCAGGGAAGACCTGATTTCAAGACCTACGATAAAGAAGGCGTTAATTTGCCTGAATATGAAGCTGATTTACAAGCAAAGAGGACTGAAAGCGAAGTGAATAAAATAGTGGCTTATTTTGATGAACTTGAGACTGCCGCAGACCGTTTTAAGACATCGCTGATAAATGTAGAAAAACAGTATACAAAGCATCTTTCTACTTTAGATCATATCATCAATTTTGAGGAAAAGACGGAATGGTCAACATTCTCAGATAAAGAAAAGATCTTGACGAAAAATACAGTGCTTCTTGTTGGGCTATTGTACCAGATGTGCAAAGTTCAGTTGGTATTGAAATCAGAAAACAAAAATGGATTGAATCACGTAAATAAAGATGCAGTAGACAAAGCTGTTTCTGATGCGGATAAAATGATGAGCAAATTAAATCAAATGGCTTAGGAGGAAAGGATATGTTTTTAAATCAGTTATCAAATAAAGAGAAGAAGGCGTTCATCAATTTAAGCATGATGATATCAAAGTCCAATGGTGTTTTTGATGAGGCGGAACAGGAGATGATCCAAGCATATTGTAAAGAAATGGAAATTGCTTTTTCTGATTCAGAAGAAGCTGATGATATCGAAGATATCGTGACAGTATTCAAGACTGCCACAGATCATGTAAAAAGAATAGTTATTCTTGAGTCATTGGGCCTAGCTTATTCTGATGGACAATTAGATTCGAAAGAAGATATGTTAATGAGATCTTTTGCTGAGAAAATAGGCATAGACGAAGACACCTATAAAGAAATTGCCGTACTTCTGAATAAATATATTATGGTTCTGAAAGAGCTCACAGCAAAAATATGATGTCTCTGTGGCAAAGGGAAACAATTTCATTTATAGTGCCGTAAGATCGATCTTCTAGTCCCATCATTTACATCTGCAAATAGTTTCAGCAGTTCGCGCATAGAGACAATGCAATAGTGGTCTTTGCTATATAGTGCAAAATATCCGGAGAATTCGCTTTTATACTGTTTTTGGATCATAGGCAGACTTTTCTCAATATATTTTTTGGCTTTATCCGCGTTCAAATATAATTGATAGAAAAGGTATCCAAACAACATGCAGATCAGATGAAAGGTAATCACGGACTGCTTTGTGTGATGAAAATCATCTAAGATCCAATAATCTTTTAATTGTCGATAGTCTTCTTCAATTTCCCATCTCATATGATGCATCACTACTATTTCTTCAGCTGATTTGTGAAGATCTGTGGTGACAAATACTGAATATTTTTGATCTTTTTCAGTCCACGCGACACATGCATTGAGATCGACGTCTTTTCAGGATCATCATTCCAATATATGCCAACATCACAATATCAGCCATACAAATCTCAAAAATTATGAAATCAACGATCCAGTCCATCCTTTGTATGGCCGCACCCGTAGCATGAGCATTGAGTATCTGGTTGCCTTTGCGTTTTTTTATGATGTGTCGGTGGAGTACCTGCTGGGGCTGTCTAACTCTTGCAAACAGGAATATCACGATATTTCTGAACAGTTAGGTCTGTGCGATAAGGCAATTGATGAGCTTATCCAGTGTAAAGAAAACTCCAGCAGTGAGGAAGGACAGCAACTATATGTTTCTCAAGATACGGCTATTCTTAATGATTTTTTGATTAGCGCAGAATTCAAGCGCGTGATGGAAAAAATTAAGCAAGGCCTTTTCGCATATTACATGTATCAGTTGTCCCAGGATGGCATCTTTGCACAAATACGGAAAGAAAGCATTCAAAAGATGGAAGAGGCTCAGAAGGTTTTAGATGCGTGCGGTTATTGTTCAGTGGAGTACGATCTGATTTCACAGGTGTACATGGAAAACGCTATAGGCATCTTGAATACCTATCTGCGTGAATTGCCGAAACATTTCTATCAAACACATATACAGAAAGCAAAAGATACGCAGTAATGACATACTGAAATCTTGGGAAAGGTACTAATAAAAATGATTGATAGAATGATGATTGAATAATCTATGATTGGAGGAAAGCATGGATGCGATGCAGATATTTCAAGAATTAATAGGAGCACGAATCGCCCCATTGGTGCTTCAATATCAGCCGTATACAGATACGTTTTTGACATATCCATACCATCATTCTATATCTCCTTCCTTTGAAGCTGAATTTGTGGACTTAATGTTTGATAGCATTGTGTTCTACGCTTATGAAAAGGAGGAGATTGAAAAGGAATTTAATAGGGGACGCTTTTCTGTTTTAAGGACGGCTGCGCGTAATGCATATGAACGTCGAGTTCCAAAAACTGAACGAAAGACGGATGGACTACTAGGTGAGCTTGCGTTGGATAGCTTTATTAAATGCTTTTTTAATCATATCCAAATGTTATATTCTCGTGTAAAGTATTTAGAAAGATATCCCAAAAAAGATTTGGAGATTAAACGAACCGGCCATGAAATTAAGGGCTATGATGGAATGCTTTTTTCTGTAGAAAATGAAAAAAAGTATATGTGGGTAGGTCAGGTGAAAACTGGTACATGGGATTATTGCTTAAAAGGAATCAAAGATGATATTTCCAAAAGTATTCTTAGAAACTACTTTTCTGGAGCAATGATTATCATGGCTGATATTATGCGTGCTGCATCAAATATTTCGTATGAACTTCAGCAAATAATTGATGACTTAAATGATATTTGTTTGGAATATCCAACAGATATGAGAGTACTCTATACAAAAGCACATGATTACTTCGTGACAAATGATATCACTATACGAGTTCCTTGCTTAATCATTGCAGAGGAAGAGGAATATGCAGATGAAGAGTCACTTTTGAATTGCATTAAAACAAAGTGTCATGAAGCGTTTAATGGATATACATATGATAGAGATGGCCTAAATGTAGAAGTTTTATTGCTTGTTTTCCCTGTTCGTAATCTTGAAGAAATCGCAAGCAATTTTTGACATTGAGGAAAAAACCATGACGAAAACAAGAAAATTAGTCCGTGACTTGTTATCTCTAATTAACAAGTCGCAATTAAATGATCAGCAAACCACTAAAATTAAAAACCTGATTTGCTATTTATCAGAAGCTCGCAAAAATAATGAATTAACCCCGGATGATATTGCCCTTGTAGAGAATACACTTTTTTTCGCAAGTATGAAACTTAGAACATTTGGGTATAATCGGTTAAATGGGCTTGTTGCAGAGAAAATCGAAAATGATCCTATAGATTTTTTGCGAGATGAGTGCATTGCGGAATATTATAAAACCGAGACCGGATTTGTTTTGGATCGAATGCAGAAGCTTGTGTTAGATACATTTGAATCTGAAAACAAGAAGTTGTTTTTAAGTGCCCCTACATCATTTGGAAAGACCTTCTTATTGAAAGAAATTATTTATCGAAATAGCCAACAGTATAAGAATATTGTTATTGTGCTCCCAACAGTTGCTCTCTTGATGGAAGTCACTGAAGATTTATCGACTTTTTTTAAGCAACATCAACTGTTGTATCGTGTACACAACTCAGTGTACCGAGATCTGGAAATTGGTGATAGAAATGTATTCATTTTAACTCCAGAACGCGTTTTGAGATTGTTGGCTTTGCAACCAGAACTTATTGTTGATTTCTTTTTCTATGATGAAATTTATAAAATAGATGAGGATATCGTATCAGAGAATGATGATGATGTGCCAGAAAAAATAGAGACAGGAAATGAGTGCGCTGCGAACAAAAAACATAATAATCACCGAGCAGTGGCTTTTCGCTTGGCACTCTATTTCTTGCTTCAACGTGCCCCGTCATGCTATCTGGCCGGACCTTTTATTAAGTTAAATGCACTGAAATCTGGCTTTGCTAAGATGCTTGAAAAATATAAGGTTTACCCATTTGAAGTCCATTTTGAGCCAACATTGAAAAACAGAATTGACTACCATACGACGACGTTGAGGCATAAGACACCTTTCGAAGAAACACAAGAAGCAACAGGACAGTCTTCGAAAAAAGATAAATTGGCATATGTTGTTAAATATCTAAAAATAGATAAAAGCAATCCAGCAATTGTATTTTGTCTATATCCTGGCTTTACAGAAAAATACGCCAAAGCCTTTTGCGAAGAAGTAGAACCGATACAAAGTCCGCAAATTCAAATGTTTATAGATCACGTTACTCGAAATTTTAATTGTCGCTTTGACAACCAAACGAAAACATCTATAAATCAATGGGATTTTCTATTCGCTTTAAGTCGAGGCGTAGGTATTCATAATGGTAAATTTCCCAAGTATTTTCAGAGAGAAATTATGTCCATTTTTAATCGAAAGCAATTGTCGCTTTTGTTTTGTACTTCAACTATAGTGGAAGGCGTTAATACTAATGCAAAGACTGTAATTGTTTATAACAATCCTTCTGGTGAAAATGCTTCGGGGCGTAAATTTTTGTTGCTAAATATTAATGGGCGAGCTGGAAGATATCTTAAACATTTTGTTGGTAATATTGTATATTTAGATAAAGACACAATTAAAATTGAAGCCAGCGAAGATATTAGCTTGGATTTCAAAATTTTAAGTGATCAAGTGTTGTTAGATGATTTGGATCTTGAAAATGTATCCATACAGGATCTTTCTCCGGCGAATCAGAAGCGAAAATTGGCGATTCAATTAAATACACAGCTTCTTCCTGATGAAGTGTTTTTTCAAAATCGACTTATTGAGAGAAAAAAGCAGGAGCAGATTCTGTCTTTGATTTGCGAACGAATCTCGTCATTTAAGGGAGTAGATTGTGTTAATATTTCCCAATTTATTAATAATGGTTATTTTGATGCAATTTTGTGTATATGGTCGGAAGTTGGGGAGATAAAAGAAACCCAGATTTTAGCTATTAAATATTTTTCAAAAAAATATGCTGAAAAAGGTTACCTAGGGGTACTTCAATATCGTTTTGATCAATACGAAAAAATCCATAGCCGGGGTGAATCTGATAGCAAATTCGTAAACGAAACATATCGTGCTGTTTTTAGGGATGTGAAGGATACAATCGAATATCAGTTACCGCGAATTTTGAGCTTGTTTGAAACATTGATTAATCATGCCTTTTTCCTAGTTGGAGCTCCCTTAAAGGAACCACTAGATCTTAGCAAAGTGATTCGATATTTTGAAATCGGAGCTAAAACCTTTCTGGGAACAGACATGATAGAAAAAGGAGTACCCATTATCACGGTTAGAAAAATCGAACAAAGTTCTATGATTGGAGATTCGTTGGATGACCAGCTTCGGTGGTTTTTAAAGAACAGATATATGTTACAAAAGAGATTGAATTTGGACGCATATGAAAAAATGATGTTGGATCGATATTGTGCTCAACAGTAATGTACAGAGAAATACTTTCGGTTAGATTATGATTTTAGAATCTGATTAATATTTTTATGGGAAACATATGATGAAAAGGACAATCCGGTATGGGAATGCACTTGCATCATTCCTGACTATGATCTGAAAACAAAAGGAACCTCTTCCAAGAAGAAGGAAGCGAAGAAAGATGCGGCTTTTGAGGCATTAGAGCGTGTGTTGAGCGAAAGCTGAAAAAAAAGCGGGGAATCATCCTCGCTTTTCGTTATCGCTTTCTTGCTCATGTTCTGCCTGCATTGATGCGTTGATGAGCCCGCAGAACAAGGGGTGCGGACGGTTGGGGCGGCTTTTGAATTCCGGGTGGAACTGTACGCCGACGTAGAATGGATGATCGCTGATCTCCACGGTCTCTACGATGTGTCCGTCCGGGGAGGTGCCGCTGATGCACAGACCGGCTGTTTCCAATTGCTCACGGAAGTCATTATTGAATTCATAGCGATGGCGGTGACGCTCGTGAATCTCATTTTTGCCATAGCATTGCATCATGCGGCTGCCTTCCTTGATCTGACAGGGATAAGCGCCTAAGCGCAGTGTTCCGCCTTTGTGGATCTCATCGTTTTGATCGGGCAGGAAATCGATGACGCGGTAGTTGGAGTCTGGATCGAACTCGCGGGAATTGGCGTCTTTCCAGCCGCAGACATTACGGGCAAATTCGATGACGGCGATCTGCATGCCCAGGCAGATGCCCAGGTATGGCTTGCGGTGTTCACGGCAGTATCGCGCCGCCAGCAGCATGCCTTCGCAGCCTCGTTCGCCGAATCCGCCGGGCACCAGGATGCCGTCGCAGCAGCGCAGTCTGTCGCTGACATTAGTCTCAGTGAGCTCTTCTGAATCGATCCATTCGATGGATACGCTGCATCCGGCCGCATAGCCGGCATGACGCAGCGCCTCGGCAACCGAGAGATAAGCGTCATGCAGCTGCACATACTTGCCGACAAGGCCGATGACGATGCGCTCTCGGCAGCTATGGATGCGTTCGAGCATCTCGTTCCACTCTTCCATATCGGGCTGTGCGGTGGACAGCTTCAGCTCCCGGCAGACGATGTCAGAGAAATGATGCTTTTCCAGCATGAGCGGCGCTTCATACAACTGAGGGACGGTCAGGTTCTCGATGACGCAGTCTTCCTTGACGTTGCAGAACAGCGCGATCTTCTTGAAGATCGACTCCTCCAGCGCGCGGTCGCAGCGCAAAACGATGATATCGGGATGGATGCCCATGCCTTGCAGCTCCTTGACCGAATGCTGCGTCGGCTTGGATTTGTGCTCAAAGCTGCCGCTGAGGTAAGGCACCAGCGTCACATGGATGTAAAGCACATCATCCGGGTCTTGCTCAAGCCCGATCTGACGGATCGCTTCCAGGAACGGCTGGCTTTCGATATCGCCGGTCGTGCCGCCGATCTCGGTGATGACCACATCAGCGCCGGTCTTCTTGCCGACTTGATAGATGAACGACTTGATCTCATTGGTGATGTGCGGGATGACCTGCACCGTTTCACCGAGGAATTCTCCGCGGCGCTCCTTATTGAGGATGTTCCAGTATACCTTGCCGGTCGTCAGGTTGGAAAACTGGTTCAGGTCCTCATCGATGAATCGTTCATAATGACCCAGGTCCAGGTCGGTCTCTGCCCCATCCTCGGTAACGAAGACCTCGCCGTGCTGGAAGGGACTCATCGTACCGGGGTCGACATTGATGTAGGGGTCGAGCTTCTGCGCGGCGACCTTCAGTCCCCGCGCCTTCAGCAGCCTGCCCAGCGAGGCGGCCGTGATGCCTTTGCCCAGTCCGGAGACGACGCCTCCGCTTACGAATATATATTTTGTCATAACCTTCCTCCGTTTTTCAGTTTCTGTATGATATAGCGTGCTGCTTCGTATTTGGTGCAGCATTGGTCCATGGCCCGCTTCTGCAGATAGCGGTGTGCGCGCTCTTCCTCCCAGCCGAGCTGTTCCTGCATGAGGCGTTTGGCGCTGGCGATGATGCGCACTTCCTGCATCTTCTGCTGCAGGTCCATCGTTTCGCGCTGCGCGATGTAAAGCCGCTTCTGCGCGGTGCATAACAGACGTACGCTATGCTGCAGCATCGCCTTGGAAATGGGCTTGGGCAGGACCGGAATGCCTGCTTCCTCCAGCCGGGCAGCCTGCTGGTGATAAAGCTCCGCGCCCATGAGCAAAAGAAGCCCAGGCGTGCTGCGCTGTGCGATTTCCTGCGCAAATCCCAGCGCGCTTTCTTTTTGCAGCGGGGCATCGATGACGAGCAGATCCACTTCGCGTGCCAGCAGGGTGCGTCTGGCCGCTGTGATCGAAGCGGCGAAGAGGACAGACGGAAAGGAATCCCTGGGAAGCATTTCCCGCAGGATCCCGGCGGGTATCTCACTGTTTGAGAGAACCAGAATGCATGGCTGGCTGCTCATGCGCTTCCCCTCCTTTCCGTTAGTATCGGTAAGCCTTGATGATGGATCCAGGAAGCAGGCGTTTCACAAATTCACTGCGTTCGGCCATTTCCCAGGCTTCCTGATGAGACTGCGGCAGCTTGTCCAGCTGGCGGGTGAGCGATGCTTCTGCTTGAAACAGATTGACATCGAGCGGCGCAGGCGGCTCCATCTGGCTGCGGATGCCGTCGAGACCGGCATGGATGAGCAGCGCATAGCACAAGTAAGGGTTGGCGCAAGGGTCCGGAGAGCGCAGCTCGATGCGCCTGCGGCCATTTTTCATCGCGGGGATGCGGATGAGCTGGGAACGGTTTTCCTTTGACCAGCTGATATAGCGCGGCGCCTTCATCTCGCCCAGCCGCTGATAACTGTCGGTATGCGGGTTGAGGAACAAAGTGATCTCCCGGATGTGCGCGAGGATCCCGGCCATGAAGGCGTCCTGATGGTCCTGACCATCGTCACTGGTCACCGACATGTTCACATGCATGCCGCTGCCGGCTTCTGCGCTCAGCGGTTTGGGAGAGAAATCCGCGTGCAGGCCGTTACCCATGGCGACCATTTCCACGACCCATTTGAACGTGGCGGTCTGGTCGGCCGCGCTCAATGCGTCGCTGTAGCGGAAATCGATCTCATTTTGCCCTGGCCCTTCCTCATGATGGCTGGCCTCGGGCTGGATGCCCATGTCGATGAGGGTGAAGCAGATCTCACGGCGCACATCCTCGCCGCGGTCCTTGGGCGCTACATCCATATAACCGGCGCGGTCGAAGGGGATATCGGTGGGCATGCCGTGCTCGTCTTGCTGAAACAGGTAAAATTCGACCTCGGCGCCAAAATCGACGTGGATGCCTTCGGCTGCCGCTTCATCGACCGCCTGCTTCAGGATGAGCCGGCAGTCTTTTTCAAACTGTGTGCCGTCTGGATACATGATATCGCAGTACATGCGCACGACCCGTCCGTCCATCGGCCGCCAGGGCAGGACGACCAGGGTGGAAGGGTCCGGTTTCAGAAACAGATCGCTTTTGGCGGTATCGCCGAATCCGGCGATCGCGGAAGCGTCGAAGGAGATGCCTTCGCTGAAGGCGCGTTTTAGTTCCTGAGGCAGGATCGAGATGTTCTTCTGCACGCCGAAGACATCGAAGAAGGCCAGGCGGATGAACTTGACATTTTCTTCTTTGATAAATGTTTCCACATCTTCGTATGAATAATGCATAATGGCTCCTTTCTGCGCAAAAAAATGAAGACGTCCACCAGAAAAGCGGACAGTGCCCCCTTTCCCGATGAACGCCATTGCTCAATCGCAGTTTTGATCAACGCTTTATTTATACCGGAAATCGGGAAAAATGTCAATCGGGATCGTGGGAAGAGCGCATGCTGTTTGGAATCGATGATTGACAGCGGGCGGCCGTCTGATGTAACATTCTCCCGTGAAACGGAAAGGAAGGGATCACGCGATGTTTGATGAACTGCATGAAGAGTGCGGCGTATTCGGGGTCTATCATGTGGACCATGCCGCTGAGCTGTCTTATTATGGGCTGCATGCGCTGCAGCACCGCGGACAGGAAGGGTGCGGCATAGCGGTCAGCGATGGGCTGAGAGTGAAGAGCCAGAAAGGAAGGGGGCTCATCTCGGAGGTGTTCTCCCGAAAAGGGCTGGATGATCTGCCGGGCAATATTGCCGTCGGGCATGTACGGTATTCGACGGCCGGCGGAAATACGATGGAAAATGTGCAGCCGCTGCTCTCTGTTTCGCACAGCGGGACGCTGGCGATGGCGCATAATGGACAGATCGTCAATGCGATCCGGCTGCGCAATGAGATGGAAGATGCCGGCAGCATCTTCCAGGGGACAAGTGACAGTGAGATCATCCTGCATCTGATCCGGCGCAGCCCGGGCACGCTGCTGGAGAAGATCACGAATACGGCACAGCAGCTGGAAGGCGCGTTTGCCTTTCTGGTGATGAGCGAGGACGCGCTGTATGCGGTCCGGGACCGCTGGGGGCTGCGGCCGCTCTCTTATGCGCGGGTGCAGAACGGGTACTGTGTCAGCTCAGAGACATGCACCTGCGATGTCATCGGCGGACAGGATATCGTCGATATCGAACCAGGCGAGATCGTGCGCTTCCAGCATGATCGCGTGGATCATTTCCGTTATACAGAGGATGCATGCCAGCACATGTGCGCGATGGAGTACATCTATTTTTCCCGGCCGGACAGCACGCTGGACAAGGTGAACGTGCATCTGTTCCGCAAGAAGAGCGGAGCACTGCTGGCGCAGCAGGACAGCGGGCTGCAGGCGGACATCGTCATCGGCGTGCCGGATTCCTCGATCAGTGCGGCCAGCGGCTATGCGGAAGCCAGCGGGCTGCCTTATGAGATGGGGCTCATCAAGAACCGTTATGTGGCGCGGACGTTCATCCAGCCTACGCAGGAGATGCGTGACCGCGGGGTGCGCATGAAGCTCTCGGCCATCCGCAGCATCGTGGCAGGCAGGCACATCGTCGTCATCGACGATTCTATCGTGCGCGGCACCACTTCGCGGCGCATCGTGCAGCTTCTTCGGGAGGCCGGCGCTTTGGAAGTGCATATGCGCATCGCTTCTCCCATGATCCGCTTTCCTTGCTTCTATGGCGTGGATACGTCCACGAAGGCTGAGCTGATCGGCGCACGCATGGATGAAGAAGCGCTCTGCCGCTATATCCAGGCGGATTCGCTGCGCTTTCTTTCGCTCGACGATCTGCAAGAGGCGGCGGGCTGCGGTCTGTGCACGGCCTGCTTTGACGGCAGCTATGTCACCGAACTGTATGATTACCGGCAGGAACTGGAAAAGTGAAAGAAGTTTCAATTTGTTGAAATCTTTTACAAAAAGTGCTTGACAGCCCAAAGAAACGGGTGCATAATACGAGGCATAAAACGGGAGAGATGTTCACTTCCGCTCTGCGTGAGGGGATTTCTTCCACAGCACACATGAAAACGGCAAAGGCGTCGTGTACTCTAGGGTACGTGTCCGTCTCTGCCGTTTTTTTATTGATCAAGGAGAGTGAAATCTATGAAGACACGAGTTAGCGAACTGTTTGGATCCATGGTATTCGACGAAGAGCAGATGCGTGAGCGTCTGGCCAAAGACACATTTAAAGAGCTGCAGAAGACCATCCGTGATGGCAGCAGCCTGAATCCCAAGATCGCCAATGCGGTCGCCAACGCGATGAAGGAATGGGCGCTGGAAAAAGGCGCAACGCACTTCACGCACTGGTTCCAGCCGTTGACCGGCGTAACGGCAGAAAAACACGACAGCTTCATCGTACCGGATGGTCATGGCAAGGTCATGATGGAGTTTTCCGGCAAAGAACTGGTCCGTGGTGAACCGGACGCGTCTTCTTTCCCGAATGGCGGTCTGCGCGCGACGTTTGAGGCCCGCGGCTATACGGCCTGGGACCCGACTTCTTATGCGTTTATCAAGAACAATGTGCTCTGCATCCCGACGGCATTCTGTTCTTATTCCGGCCATGCGCTGGACAAGAAGACGCCGCTGCTGCGCAGCATGGAGGCCATCAACCGCCAGGGCCTGCGCATCCTGAAACTGTTTGGCAACGAAGATGTGCATACCTTGCGCACGACCGTCGGCTGCGAGCAGGAGTATTTCCTGGTAGACAAGACCTATTATGAGCAGCGCAAAGACCTGATCTACACCGGGCGCACGCTGTTTGGCGCGCCTTCTCCGAAGGGGCAGGAGATGGAAGACCATTATTTCGGCACCATCAAGACCCGTGTGCAGGAGTTCATGAATGAGCTGAATGAAGAACTGTGGAAGCTGGGGGTCAGCGCCAAGACCGAGCACAATGAGGTCGCTCCGGCTCAGCATGAGCTGGCGCCGGTGTTCACGACGACCAACATCGCCACCGATCACAACCAGCTGATGATGGAGCTGATCCAGCGTATCGCCAAGAAGCATGACATGGTAGCGCTGCTGCATGAGAAACCGTTTGAAGGCATCAACGGCAGCGGCAAACACAACAACTGGTCCATTTCCACAGACACTGGCGTGAACTTGCTGGAGCCGGGCGAAACGCCGCATGAGAACGCGCAGTTCTTATTGTTCCTGTGTGCGGTCATCAAGGCGGTCGATGAGCATCAGGACCTGCTCCGTCTCAGCGTGGCAACGGCTGGAAACGATCATCGTCTGGGCGCCAATGAGGCGCCGCCGGCCATCATCTCCATGTTCTTGGGCGATGAGCTCACGGAGATCCTGGAGGCCATCGAGCAGGACCGCCCGTATGATGGCAAGGCCAAAGAGGTCATGAAGATCGGGGCACATGTCTTGCCGAAGTTTCAGAAAGACACGACCGACCGCAACCGCACTTCGCCCTTTGCGTTCACGGGCAATAAGTTTGAGTTCCGCATGCCGGGCAGCAGCGCATCGATCGCCGGCTGCAACATCGTGCTCAATGCGGTCGTGGCCGATGAGCTGAAGCAGTTTGCCGATGTGCTGGAAGCGGCGCCGGATCTGCCCAGCGCATTGCATGTGCTGATCCAGGATACCATCCGCAGCCATAAGCGCATCATCTTCAATGGCAATGGCTATGACGATGCCTGGATCGAAGAGGCTGAACAGCGCGGCCTGCTCAACCTGCGCACGACACCGGACGCGCTGCCATATTTCATCCGTGAGGAGAACATCGAGCTGTTCAAGCGTCATCGGATCTTCGATGAAGAAGAAGTGCGTTCCCGCTATGAGATCTTCATGGAAGAGTATGGCAAGACGCTGCATATCGAGGCGCTGACGATGCTGGATATGGTGAAGAAGCAGATCTTGCCGGCCGTCACTGCCCAGGTGCATGAGTGGCTGGATACCGCGGCGATGAAGCAGCAGCTGCTCGATGTGAAGAGCTGCTATGAGACCAAGTCGGCCGCGCTGGCTTCAGACTTGCAGGAAGCGGCGTTCGCAGCTAGCGAAAAGCTGAAGCGCGTGGTACAGAAGGCAGAGAAGCTGGATGTGGAGAGCGCGGCATTCTGTTACCGCGATGAGGTGCTGCCGCTGATGGATGAGGTCCGCACGGCCTGCGATGCGCTGGAGACGATGACCTCGCCGCAGTACTGGCCGTTCCCGACCTATGGCAAGCTGCTGTTCGGCATTCAATAATCATCGATGATCAGATAAGGGGGAATGGCAATGTGTTCGATCATGGGATATTTCAGCGCTGGGGCCGACCGCGCGCGCTTTGAGCAAGGGTTTTCCGCGACCATCTCGCGCGGACCGGATGACACGCGCATCCTGGATACCGGAAACGGCCTGCTCGGCTTTCACAGGCTCGCCATCATGGGGCTCAGCGACAGCGGTATGCAGCCGTTTGTCCGCAATGGCAGCATGCTCGTCTGCAACGGGGAGATCTATGGGTTCCGTTCGCTGCGCGAACAGCTGGAAGCAAGCGGCATTCAGTTTGTCAGCGACAGCGACTGTGAGATCCTTCTGCCGCTGTACGAGCGCTATGGGACCGATATGTTCGCCATGCTTGACGCGGAATACGCCCTCATCCTCTATGATGCGCAAAGCGGTTCTTTCGTGGCTGCCCGTGATCCCATCGGCATCCGCCCGCTGTATTACGGCCTGGATGAAGATGGCGTCATGGTGATGGCGAGCGAACCGAAGAACCTCGTCGGCATCTGTGAGAAGATCATGCCTTTCCCTCCCGGACATTACTATAAAGACGGCAGCTTTCACTGTTACCGCGACTTGAGCAAGGTGAGCAGCTATAGCAGCGATGATCTGGAAACCGTCTGCACGAAGATCCGCGAACTGTTATGCGAAGGGGTGCGCAAGCGTCTGGACGCCGATGCGCCCCTTGGCTTTCTGCTCAGCGGCGGACTGGATTCCTCGCTGGTGTGCGCCATCAGCGCGCGCATGCTGAAGCGGCCGATCCGCACGTTCGCGATCGGCATGGATAAAGACGCGATCGACCTGCGCTATGCGCGGGAAGTGGCAGAATACCTGCATACGGATCATACCGAGATCCTCATGACCCGCGAGGAAGTGATCGGCGCGCTGAAGGATGTCATCTACGCTTTGGGCACTTATGACATCACGACCATCCGCGCTTCGATGGGCATGTATCTCATCTGCAAGGCCATCCATGAGACGACGGATATCCGCGTGCTGATGACCGGTGAGATCTCCGATGAGCTGTTCGGCTATAAATACACCGATTTCGCGCCTGATGCAAAGGCGTTTCAGGAAGAGAGCGAGAAGCGCATCCGGGAGCTGCATATGTATGATGTATTGCGGGCCGACCGCTGCATCAGCGTGCATTCCATGGAAGCGCGCGTCCCCTTCGGCGACCTCGCTTTTGCGGACTATGTGCTGCACATCGATCCAAACCTGAAGATGAATCATTATGGCAAAGGCAAATATCTGCTGCGCCATGCGTTTGCGGGCGATTATCTCCCGCAGGATATCCTGATGCGCGAGAAGGCCGCGTTTTCCGATGCGGTCGGCCATTCACTGCGGGATGATCTGCAGGCATATGCCGAGTCGCTGTACAGCGATGCGGAATTGGAGACGAAACGGCGCCGGTATGCGCATGCGGCCCCATTTACCAAAGAGTCGCTGTTATACCGGGAGATCTTTGAGTCATTTTATCCGGGACAGTCACAGATGGTGCGTGATTTCTGGATGCCGAATCGCAGCTGGGAAGGCTGTGATGTCGATGACCCGAGCGCCCGCGTGCTGTCCAATTACGGCAGCAGCGGCTGTTAGAAAGGAGTTCAGATCATGAATCAAAATGAAGATAAGCGAAAGGAACAGATGGAGCAGGATGCCTGCGGCATCGGCGCGATCGTCCGCATGGACGGAGAGCGTGAGCATGTGCTGGTGGAGCAGGCACTGACCATCGTCGAACAGCTGGAACATCGCGCCGGCAAAGACGCCAGCGGCGAGATCGGAGACGGTGTGGGCATCTTGACACAGATCCCGCATCGTTTCTTCGCCGCTGCGGCGCATGAGGAAGGATCTGAACTGCCTGCGGCCGGCGATTATGGCGTCGCCATGCTGTTTTTGAGCGAAGATGAGCAAGCGCAGCGCCAGGCGATGGAAACGATCGTCAGCGATGCCGGTGCAGACCTGGCGTTCTGGCGCAAGGTGAAGGTGCATGAGGAGCTGCTGCATCCCCATGCCTTGGCCAGCATGCCGGCCATCTGGCAATGCTTCATCACGCGCCCCGCGCACATCGCGCGCGGACTGGCCTTTGAGCGCTTCTTATATCTGCTGCGCCGCCGTTTTGAACGGCGCTGCCCGGATGCGTATGTCGTCTCGATGTCTGCCTCGACCATCGTCTATAAAGGGATGCTGCTGGTCGGACAATTGCGCGCGTTTTACGCGGATCTGCAGGATGAGCGCTATGAGAGCGCCTTAGCCATGGTGCATTCGCGTTTTTCCACGAACACACAGCCCAGCTGGAAGCGGGCGCATCCTAACCGCATGATCGCGCACAATGGCGAGATCAACACGATCCGCGGCAACCGCGGCCGCATGCAGGCGCGTGAGTCGGTCTGGGATTCACCGTTCTTGCGCGAGAATCATGAGGATGTGCTGCCGATCGTCAATGCCCAAGGTTCGGATTCAGCCATGCTGGACAATACGTTGGAATTTTTATATCTCAACGGCATGCCGATCGAGAAGGCGGTGGCCACGCTCATCCCGCATCCATGGCAGCATGCCTCTCTGCCGCGCAAGCTGAAGGACTTCTATCATTATCACGCGACGCTGATGGAGCCATGGGATGGCCCGGCCGCGGTGCTGTTCAGCGACGGCGTCAAGCTGGGCGCGGCGCTTGACCGCAACGGGCTGCGCCCGCTGCGCTGGTGGCAGACAGACGACGGTCATGTCATCCTGTCTTCCGAGACCGGTGTGCTGCCGATCGCAGAAGAGCATATCATCCGCAAGGACCGGCTTCGTCCCGGCGAGCTGCTGGTGATCGATACCGCCGTGCATCGGCTCATCCGCGATGAAGAATGCAAGCTGAGCATGGCGGATGAGCATCCGTATGGCGAATGGCTGGACCGTTCGCTCATCCAGCTGAAGGATCTGCCGGCCCAGGAGCGCAAGCCATATGTCTTTGCCCCGGAACACCGCGATTTCCTGTACCGCAGCTTTGCCTATACGTATGAGGATGTGCGCGATCAGATCCTGCCGATGGCCAAGAACGGTATCGAACCGACGGCGTCCATGGGCACGGACATCCCGCTGGCGGTGCTCTCTTCCTGTCATCCGCTGCTGTTTCATTATTTCAAGCAGCTGTTTGCTCAGGTAACCAATCCGCCGATCGATTCGCTGCGTGAGAAGATCGTGACCGACACAGCTGTTTACCTGGGCGCGCAGGGCAATCTGCTCGCGGAAAGCGCAGAGGGCTGCCGGGTGCTGGAGATCCACAACCCGATCCTGGATGGCCGCGATATGGATAAGCTGCGCACGCTCGTGCATCCGCAGTTCAAGACCGCGGAGATCTCGCTGCTGTATGATCCGTCGATGTCGATCGAACAGGCGCTGGATCAGCTGGAGAAAGACTGTGATGCAGCTTGTGACGCACAGGCCAATCTGCTGCTGGTGAGCGACCGCGCCGCGGATGAGCAGCATCTGATCATCCCTTCGCTGCTCGCGGTCGCCACGCTTTCACAGCATCTGGTGCGTATCCGCCGCAAGACCGCAGTCTCCATCGTACTGGAGAGCGGCGAGCCTCGAGATGTGCATCAGTTCGCGCTGCTGCTGGGCTTTGGCGCATCTGCCATCTATCCTTATCTGGCGCATGAGTGCATCCGTGACATGGTGAACAGCGATGTGTTGGACAAAGAGCCGCATGCGGCCGTGCGTGATTACAATGACGCCATCTTGCATGGCATCGTGAAGATCGCCGCCAAGATGGGCATCTCGACGATCCAGTCGTATCAGTCGGCCCGTATCTTTGAAGCGGTCGGCATCGATCAACAGGTCATGGACCGCTCCTTTGGCGATACCCCGGCCTCTTTAGGCGGCCTGGCCTTTGCCAAGATCGATGCGGACATCCGCTGGCATCATGCCCAGGCACTGGCCAAACGCGGGCCGGCGCTGGTGACGACCGGCTTCCACAGGCTGAGAAGCGGTGAGGACAAGGAGCGGCATCTGTACGATCCGCTGACGATCACGACGCTGCAAGAAGCCGTGCGGGAAAACGACTATGAGAAATTCAAGACATATACGGCGATGCTGCATGGCGAGCATGCGATGTTCACCGTGCGCAGCGCGCTGGAATTTGACCGTTCTCAGGTGACGCCGATCCCGCTGGATGAAGTGGAGCCGATAGAGGCGATCGTGACGCGCTTCAAGACCGGCGCCATGTCTTATGGCTCGATCAGTGAAGAGGCGCATACGACGCTGGCGCTGGCGATGAATGCGCTGCATGGCAAGTCCAACAGCGGTGAGGGCGGGGAGCGCCCGCAGCGTTTGGGCACCGCGCGCAACAGCGCCATCAAGCAGGTGGCCAGCGGCCGCTTCGGTGTGACGAGCGAATACTTATGCAGCGCTGATGAGATCCAGATCAAGATGGCGCAGGGCGCAAAGCCGGGAGAAGGCGGACATCTGCCAGGGCGCAAGGTATACCCCTGGATCGCCAAGACGCGGCACTCTACGCCGGGCGTGACGCTGATCTCGCCGCCGCCCCATCATGACATTTATTCGATCGAAGATCTGGCGCAGCTGATCTATGACCTGAAGAACGCCAATCCCAAGGCGCGCATGTCGGTCAAGCTGGTTGCGGAGCATGGCGTGGGCACCGTGGCCTGCGGCGTAGCCAAGGCCGGCGCGCAGGTCATCCTGATCTCTGGCTATGACGGCGGTACCGGCGCCGCGCCGCAGAGCTCCATCCATCATGCCGGTATGCCATGGGAGATCGGTCTGGCCCAAACCCAGAAAGAACTGGTGGAAAACCATCTGCGCAGCCGGGTGCGCCTGGAGACCGACGGCAAGCTGATGAGCGGCCGCGATGTTGCGATCGCCGCCATGCTGGGCGCTGAAGAGTTCGGCTTTGCCACAGGACCGCTGGTCGCCATGGGCTGCATGATGATGCGCGTGTGCAACCTGGATACTTGTCCGGTCGGCATCGCCACGCAGAATGAATGCCTGCGCCGCCGCTTCAAAGGCAAGCCGGAACATGTCATCCACTTCATGCGCTTCGTGGCGCAGGAGCTGCGGGAGATCATGGCATCGCTGGGCGTGCGCACGGTCGATGAATTGATCGGCCGCAAAGACCTGCTCAAGGTGAGCGAGCACGCTGAGCATGTCTATCATCTGCAGCTGCAGCAATTGCTTGAGCCCGTCAAAGGCGGCAAAGTGCGCTTTGATCCGGCCGATGTCTATGACTTCCATCTGGAGCAGACGATCGATGCCGCCAAGCTGATCCCCGGCCTGGATGAAGCGATGAAGCACGATGCGCCCTTTGTCTGTGAACTGCCGGTGCACAACACCGACCGCTCATTCGGCACGCTGCTTGGTTCGCATGTGACTTCGCGCTATGGCGTTTTGCCGGATGATGCCTGCCGCATCCGCACCATCGGCAGCGGCGGCCAGTCTTACGGCGCCTTCGTGCCGGCCGGCATCTCGCTGGAGCTGGAAGGCGATGCCAATGATTACTTCGGCAAGGGGCTTTCCGGCGGCCGTCTGGTCGTGCATCCTTCGCCGAAAGCGCCATTCCGCGCGCAGGATAACATCATCATCGGCAATGTCGCGCTGTATGGCGCTACCTCAGGCACCGCTTATGTATGCGGCCAGGCCGGAGAGCGCTTCGCGGTGCGCAACTCCGGCGCCACTGCGGTCGTAGAGGGTTGCGGCGACCATGCGCTGGAATATATGACCGGCGGCTGCGTCGTCATCCTGGGCCGCACCGGGCGCAATGTGGCGGCCGGCATGAGCGGCGGTGTCGCATATATCCTTGATGAGGACCATGACTTGTATCTGCGGGTCAACCGTGATCTGGTGGAGATCGAAGATGTCGATGATCCCCGCGATATCGCACGGCTCAAGGAGATCCTCACTGACTATGTCCGGGTGACTCATTCGGAAAAGGGCAGTGAAGTGCTTGAACAATTCATGGAAAAGCTGCCGCTTTTCCGCAAGATCATCCCGCACGATTATCGTGTCATGACGGAGAATATCGAGCGTTTCATGCACGATGGCTGTGATGAAGAAGAAGCGCAGCGCCGTGCGTTCGCGCAGATGTATGAGAGTTAGGAGGCTGAAGTCATGGGTAGACCAGATGGATTTATGATATATGAACGAAAGGAGCAGCCGGCGCTGTCCCCTGCGCAGCGGCTGCGTGATTTCCATGAGTTTCATGCCTCTCTCAGCGAGACGCAGCGGCGTGAACAGGCAGCGCGGTGCATGAACTGCGGGGTGCCGCTGTGTCAGTCAGCCATGGTGCTGGGCGGCATGGTGAGCGGCTGCCCGCTGCACAACCTCATCCCGGAATGGAACGATGAGCTGTATCATGGCAATGACGAAGATGCGCTTGCGCGGCTGCTGGCGACCAATCCGTTTCCGGAATTTACCGGCCGCGTCTGCCCGGCGCTTTGCGAAAAGGCATGCATCTGCGGCATGAACGGCGATCCGGTCACGATCCGGGAGAATGAGCTGTCGATCATCGAAAAGGCCTTCAAAGAAGGCCGGATGAAGCCATCGACCCCTGTGCGCAGCGGCAAGAAAGTAGCTGTGGTCGGCAGCGGCCCAAGCGGACTGGCCGCAGCGTGGGCATTGAACCGCATGGGACATGAGGTGCATGTCTATGAGCGCGATGATCGGGCTGGCGGCTTGCTCATGTATGGCATCCCGAACATGAAGCTGGAGAAGCAGATCGTGGAACGCCGCGTCGCGCTGATGGTGCAGGAGGGGATCGTGTTTCATCTTTGCTGCGATGTCGGAAAGGACATCGATCCGGCACAGCTCTATGAAGAATATGATGCCGTAGCACTGTGCTGCGGAGCCAGGGCCGCGCGTGATCTGAAGGGCGAGGGACGCGATGGCGGACAGATCGTCTTTGCGGTAGATTTCCTGAGCGCGCTGACCAGAAGCTTGGATGATCCGCAGGCGGCCAAAGCTATCCCGGCCGTCAAGGACCGCCATATCGTCGTCGTAGGCGGCGGCGATACCGGCAATGACTGTGTCGGCTCATGCATCCGGCTGGGCTGTGCGGGCGTGACACAGCTGGAGATGATGCCGCCGCTGCCCAAGGAACGCGCCGCAGGCAATCCTTGGCCGCAATGGCCGAGGGTCCTCAAGACGGACTATGGACAGGAAGAGAGCATCGCTCGCTTCGGACACGATCCGCGCATTTATCAGACGACCATCCAGCGCTTTTTGCGCGAAGATGGCGTATTGCATGCGGTCGAAACGGTCGATCTGCGCTTTGATGCGCAGGGCATGCATGTCGTCGAAGGCAGCGCGCGCCAGCGCAAGGCTGACCTGGTCATCATCGCAGCCGGCTTTACCGGCGTGGAGACGTATGTCAGCGATGCCTTTGCTTTGCCGCTGAGCCCGCGCCATACCGCAAAGACCGAAGCAGGCACGTACTTGATCGATGCGGAGAAGGGATTGTTTGCGGCCGGAGATGCCAAGCGAGGACCTTCCCTGGTCGTTTGGGCCATTCATGAAGGTCTGGCATGTGCCGAACAGATCGATCGATATCTGAATTAAGCAGGTCCGCCTGCTTTTTTCGTGGATCTGAAGTTGACATCGCGTGCACAGACTGTTATTTTTGAACCATGAGATGGAAAGGGGAGCTGAACATGCCGCTGATCACCGGGATCCAGAAGTATTGCATCCATGATGGGGACGGTATCCGGACGACGGTCTTTTTCAAGGGCTGTCCACTGTCTTGTGCCTGGTGTCATAATCCAGAGACCCAGCGGTTCGAACGGGAACTGATGCAGGATGAGGAAAGGTGCAGCGGCTGTCAGCGCTGTACGCCAGTCTGTCCGGTGCATGCGGCCGGGCCGCATACGGATCATGCGCGCTGTCTGGCGTGCGGAAGCTGTGTGGACGCGTGTGTGATGAATCTGCGCAGCATCGCTGGACAGGAGCGTACGCTCGATGCGCTGTTCGGCGCGCTTTGTCAGGATCAGCCGTTTTACGAGGAGTCCGGCGGCGGGGTCACGCTGTCTGGCGGCGAGGTCATGTGCGCGGACATGGATATGGTGGAGGAGCTGACGCGCCGGCTGTATGATGCGGGCATCAGCGTGATGATCGACACATGCGGTCATGCGCCTTATGCGCGCTTTCAGCGGATCCTGCCTTATATGGATGGCTTTCTGTATGACATCAAGAGCGCAGATCCGCTCGTGCATGCACGATATACCGGCAAAGACAATGCGCTCATCTTGGATAATCTGGAGCGGCTGAGCCATGATGGCGCACGGATCATCCTGCGCATACCGCTCATCCGCGAGGTAAACGGCACAGCGGCAGAGATGATGAAGATCATCCGTTTCTTGCAGGATAAGCAGATCGAGGTGTCACGAATACACTTATTGCCTTATCATGACACAGGCACAGGCAAATACCGGCAGCTGGGCCGTGTCGTTGAGACGGGGTTTCATGCGCCGGATGAGGAAGAGACGAAGCATCTGCTTGATTTGTTTGTCAGCGCAGGCTATCCAAAGATCAGAATAGGAGGTTGATCCTCATGGAACAAAGAGGAATGAATGAGCGGATCAGAAAGCTCAGGGCGTTGAGCGTGAACACGCCGCCGCATATCGATATGGAGAGAGCGAAGATCATGACGGAGACTTACCGCCGTGAAGAGGGGGTGCTCTCAGTGCCGCAGCTGCGGGCACAGGCATTGAAAGACTATTTTTCTCAAAAGACATTGTATCTTGGTGAAGGAGAGCTGATCGTCGGTGAAAAAGGGGATTCCCCGCAGGGTGCGCCGACCTTTCCTGAACTGTGCTGTCACAGCGTGGAAGATATGCGTCTGATGAATGAACGGGAGCTGATCCGCTTTCAGGTCACGCCGGAAGATATGGCATTGCAGGAAAAGGTCATGATCCCATTCTGGAAAGAGCGCTGCATCCGTTCTCGCATCTTCCGGCAGATGACGCCGGAATGGAAGAAGGCGTATGAATGCGGGATCTTCACGGAGTTCATGGAACAGCGCGGTCCGGGCCATACCGTAGGCTCATCGAAGATCTATGAAAAGGGGCTCCTCGATTATCAGCGGGACATTCAGGAGGCGATCGATCGGCTTGATTTCTTCCAGGATCCGCATGCGCTGGAGCGCAAAGAAGAACTGGAGGGCATGTACACTGCCTGTGAAGCGCTGATGATCCTGGCTGCGCGTTACAGCGCATATGCGCGTGAGCTCGCTGAACAGGAGGGCGATGCGCAGCGCCGTGTGGAGCTGCTGCAGATCGCGGAGAACTGCGCGGTCGTGCCGGCGCATCGCCCGCAGACATACTGGCAGGCACTGCAGATGTATTGGTTCGTCCATCTGGCCGTGACCAGCGAGCTGAATCCATGGGATGCCTACAGTCCGGGCCGGCTCGATCAGCATCTGTTTCCGTTCTATGAGCGGGATGTGCAGGCAGGCATCCTCGATGATGAGAAGGCGCTGGAGCTTCTGGAATGCCTGTGGATCAAGTTCAACAATCAGCCTGCGCCGCCCAAGGTCGGCATCACGCTGAAGGAAAGCGGGACATATACCGATTTTGCCAACATCAATACCGGCGGCATCACGCCGGAGGGGAAAAACGGGGTCAACCGGGTCAGCTATCTGATCCTGGACTGCATGGATGAGATGAAGCTGCTGCAGCCCAGCTCCAATGTGCAGATCAGCCGGAAGACGCCGCAGAAGTTCCTCAAGCGTGCCTGTGAGATCTCCCGCAAGGGGTGGGGGCAACCAGCGTTTTACAATACAGAGGCCATCGTGCAGGAGCTGCTGAATGCGGGGAAATCGCTGGAGGATGCCCGGCGCGGAGGAACCAGCGGCTGTGTGGAAACAGGGGCATTTGGCAATGAAGCCTATATCCTCACCGGATACCTCAATCTGCCCAAGATCCTGGAGCTGACCTTGAATGATGGTTATGATCAGGTGAGCGGACAGCAGCTTGGCCTGAAACTGGGCCGCGCGGAAGATTTTGCGGATTATGACGCCTTATTTGACGCGTTCAACAAGCAGCTGAAGCATTTCATCGACATCAAGATCAAGGGAAGCAACATCATCGAAAAGATCTATGCCAGAGAGATGCCGGTCCCGTTTTTATCGGTGATGACCAATGACTGCCTTGCCCGGGGCATGGATTACAACGGCGGAGGTGCGCGATACAATACCAAATATCTGCAAGGCGTGGGCATCGGTACGATCACGGATGCCCTGGCTTCCATCAAATACAACGTATATGACGAACATCGGTTCACGATGGGAGAACTGATGCAGGCGCTGGATGATGACTTCGAGGGGCATGAAGAGCTCCTCAACCAAGTGCGCAGCCGGACGCCGAAGTATGGCAATGACGACGATTATGCGGATGAGATCATGAAGGCGGTGTTCACATCGTTTCGAAGCATGGTGAGCGGACGGCCCAATATGCTGGGCGGGATGTATCGCATCAATATGCTGCCGACGACATGCCATGTCTATTTCGGAGAGGTGATGATGGCCAGCGCGAACGGGCGAAAGGCGCATAAGCCGGTGTCTGAGGGCATATCCCCGGAGAAAGGGGCAGATGTGAACGGGCCGACGGCGGTCATTCAGTCAGCGGCCAAGATGGATCATCTGCAGACCGGCGGGACGCTGCTGAATCAGAAGTTTGCCCCAGATGTCCTTAAAGGAGAGGAAGGGCTGGAACAGATGGCCAATCTGATCCGGACATATTTCAATATGGACGGGCACCACATCCAATTCAATGTGATCGACCGACAGACACTGATCGATGCGCAGCTGCACCCGCAGGAGCATGCAGATCTGATCGTCCGGGTCGCCGGATACAGTGATCATTTCCGCAATTTGAGCAAAGCGCTGCAGGATGAGATCATCGAGCGCACAGAACAGCGATTCTATTGAAAAACAGGGCCATGCCTGCGCAAATGCAGACATGGCCCTGAACGATATAAAAAAACCGGATCGCTCCGGTCAGTTGTCATGGCAGGGGTAGAGAGGATCGAACTCCCATCCACGGTTTTGGAGACCGTCGTACTACCATTGTACTATACCCCTTTGTTTCAACGCATAAATAATTCTACCATAAAATCCGGATTTGTAAATAAGAAAATAGAAGAATTTCATGAAAATGGAAAGCGTTCTCTTTCCAAGCCGGGAAAAAGGTGCTATGATTATGACGTAAATCAGCTCAAGGAGTGAGAAAATGGAGAAGAAAAACGGAATTGTCAGTGCTCTGACAGACAGTGTGAAGACGAAAAAGCATATTACGACGAAGATCGAGTATTTCTGCAATGACACGGATGATGCCGAGCGTGTGTTTGAAAAGGTGACGGATATCCTGAGCACGAACCTGGATGCGTTTGCCAAGATCACCTTTGATTATTCGCCTGCGGACAACAAGGTGGACGTGGAAGTCATCGAGCATATCTGAAGATGCGTGAAGCATCTTTTTTTTTGACGCTTTGCGCATTCCTCTGCGGCGTTTTTTTGACAGCGAGGAACACGGATGGCCTTTGGCGATGCATCAGACGGTGTGATGATCATGGGCAGAATGCCTTTTTCTTCGGCATCAAGGTAAGATAAGCGAATGATGAATGATCCATATATCGAATGAGCTGAGCGTGCCGTCTCAGATCGCAGGCGATCGGCATGCCGGTGCAAAACGGCAGATGCCGAGCATGGCCTGTTCATCAACAGCTCCTGCTTCGGTCCATATCGATCAAGCGTGCAGGATGAGGTGCAAGGCCATTTCCTGGATAAACAAAAAAATCGATCCAAAACGGATCGATCATATGTTCAGTCCAAACGAGAATGTTCGAACAGAAATATCGATGGAGCAGGTGATGAGAATCGAACTCACGTAGTCAGCTTGGAAGGCTGAAGTTCTACCATTGAACTACACCTGCATGGTGACCCGTTGGCGATTCGAACGCCAGACCCTTTGATTAAAAGTCAAATGCTCTACCAACTGAGCTAACGGGTCAAATGGTGCCGACTAAAGGAATTGAACCCTCAACCTACTGATTACAAGTCAGTTGCTCTACCAATTGAGCTAAGTCGGCAAAAAATGGTGGAGGCTGAGGGGCTCGAACCCCCGACCCTCTGCTTGTAAGGCAGACGCTCTCCCAGCTGAGCTAAGCCTCCATCGCTTGGTGCCCACATATAATAGCATTACAGCATTTTCCTGTCAACAACAAAATGCGAAAAAAAGCGAAAAAATATCAATCTGCGTCAGACAGGCGGATATCCGGCTTATGCCGGCTCCGTCCTGTTGTCTGATGATGCATGCTTTTCTTGTTCCGGGATAGGGCCTTTGCCGACCTTGGCATATTGGTACAGCGGGATATCGTAGATGGCGATGTCGCTGCCGGGCAGGGCATCCTGGTCAAAGGCATCAAGATGGCGGTACTCATTCATTTTCTGCCGGATGAGCGCCGTCGCTGCATCCACTTCGCGCTTTTCCACGCTCAGCAGAAGGATCATGTTTCCAAAATTCAGGAAGTCCCCGGTGCTGGCGACTTCGGTTATCGCATATCCTGCGGCGCGCAGATCCTGCGAGAGCCTTTCGCCGAATTCTCCGCTGACAATCAGCCACAGTAAGTTCATGAATGGATCACCTCTGTAATCATCATAACACAGAATGGCACGGGCAGCGGAATAATTTTGCATGGACATTCCATACTGAGAGTGAATCGTCAGGAGGGATGAATATGAATACAGCATGTGCAGAAGAGCTGAATCAGCTGTTGAAAGGGACGCATATGGGCGCTTCCTTGTTTGAGGATCTGAAAGCCAATGTCAGAGACGATCAGCTCAGACGGCTCATCGATGATTGCTTGAAGCGCTTGCGCAAGCATGAGGAGCTGCTTACGCATCATGTCGAGCTGATGCAGGAGGAGCCAAGCGAAGACAGCGGCTTCTTCGGGACGCTCAGCGAACTGGGCGCCATGGTGCGGCAGGCGATGCTCGATGAGCGCGAGCTGGTGAACGAGTGCATGAAGTATATGGAATCTGCCATCAAGGCGTTGAATCAGTTTGAGCAGAAGCAGCTCATCATGGAGCCGATGGTCCAGCGCAGCCTGTATTACATGCGGGACGACTACATGATCATCTACCATGCTTTTCATCAGTATGCACTGCTTCATACGGACTGAATGGGCCTGATATGGTATAATGGGAGGCAGAGCGAAGAAGGGAGAGATCGAGATGAAAGTGGAAGAACGCTTTTTGAATTATGTGAAGATCGACACGCAGTCTGACGAGCATTCAGACAGTGTGCCGACGACGGCCAAGCAGCTGGATCTGGCCAGGGTGCTGGTGAAGGAGCTGAAGGAGATCGGCGTGGAGGACGCGCATGTGGATGAATATGGGATCGTCTATGGCAGCGTGAAGGCCAATGCGCCGGGGTATCCTTCCATCGGCCTCAACGCGCATATGGATACGGCGACGGATCTGAGCGGGGCAAATGTAAGGCCGCGCATCATCGAGAACTATGATGGCGGGGCGATCACGCTGAATCCGGAGGTCATCATGGATCCTGCGGCGTTTCCGGTGCTGCGCAAGCATGTTGGAGAGGATCTGATCGTGACGGATGGCACTACGCTGCTGGGAGCGGATGACAAGGCCGGCATCGCCATCATCATGCGCGCCCTGCAGGAAATATTGGAAGAAGGCTGCGAGCATGGAGAGATCCATGTGGCCTTTACCCCGGATGAAGAGGTGGGAAAAGGCGCCGAGCACTTTGATGTCGAGGGCTTCCATGCGGATTTTGCCTATACAGTGGATGGCGGAGGCATCGATGAGATCTGCTATGAGAATTTCAATGCCGCACAGGCAGAGATCGTCATCCACGGCAGGAGCATCCATCCGGGAACGGCCAAAAACAAGATGGTGAATGCTTCACTGCTGGCCATGCAGTTTCATTCGATGCTGCCGGTAGAGCTCAATCCGGCATATACGGAAGGCTATGAAGGCTTCAATCATCTGACGCATATGGAGGGAGAGTGTGAAAAAGCGACGCTCACCTACATCATCCGCAATCACGATGATGAGAAGTTTGCGGCGCAGAAGGCGCAGTTCACCGCGATCTGTGACTATCTCAACGATCGTTATGGCGAGGGGACCTTCGAGCTGACGATCACGGATCAGTATCGCAACATGCGTGCCTATATCGAAAAGGATATGTTCGTGGTCGATCTGGCGCGGAAGGCCATCGCGGCAGCCGGCCTGACCCCGAGATCTGTGCCGGTGCGCGGGGGAACAGACGGCGCCACGCTGACGTATATGGGACTGCCTTGCCCGAATTTCGGGACCGGCAGCTACAATCACCATGGAAAATATGAGTTTGCCTCTATTCAGGAGATGCGGACGATGGTGAAGATCATCCGCAATGTGCTGATGATGGCCAAGGACAGCAAATAAAAGAAGCGCCTGCGCGCTTCAGACGATGATGAGGCCGAGGATGCGGGAAAGCTCGAGCGCCTGATCATCACGGACGCTGAGCCCCTTCAGACAGTCGGGCGAGACGAGGATGCCTTCGATCTCGTCGCTTTCAAAATGCAATGAAGACAGCGAGGTCGAGGCGAATTCGCTGCGCTGCAGCCTGCAGGACAGAAACTGCAGGCTTTTATGCGTGCAGTTGGAAAAGCCGGATTCCTTGAGGGAGCACGCGTGAAAGCGGCAGCGGGAAAACTGACTGCCGCCAAAGCCGGCATAGTCCATGGCGCACTCTTCGAAAGAGACGTCGCGCAGCGTGCTTTGGATCAGGTCGACGCCGATCATGCGGCAGTGCAGGAACTGGCAGCGGAAGAAGCGGGATCCGCTGAGGTCAGCGCTGGAAAAGTCGCAGCCTTCGAAAATGCAGTCCAGAAACTCGCTTTTGCCTTGCGCTGCGGAGAAATCACAGCGGGCAAACTGGCAGGAATCGGCGTGCAGGGACTCTGCGGGCGCCTGCAGGGCGTGAAATGAGCGGCCATAGAGCAGGCCGTGTTCATTCAGCGCGCCGGCAAAGCTGTCGGCCTGCGCATGGGTGCGGCATCGCGGCGCCTGCGGGAGATCATCTTGTTTTTTCATATCGTTCCCCTTTCCGTTTGTCTTCATTATATAAAGCGGCCGCCGGAAAGAAAAGGAATTTTGCTTTAGGCAGCGCGCAGAATCATGTATAATGGGTCTTAGAGTCTGAGGAGAGATGAACATGGAACTGATGGAAACGGTGGCACGCCGGCTGCAAGTGCAGCGTGCCCAGGTGCAGGCAGTGATGACGCTGCTGGAGGAAGGCAGCACGGTGCCCTTCATCGCCCGCTATCGCAAAGAGCGGACAAAGGGGCTGGATGAAGAGGCCATCCGCCAGATCCAGGAGATGGTTCATGCGCAGCAGAAGCTGGAACAGCGCAAGGCGGATGTGCTGAGGCTCATCGATCAGCAGGGAAAGCTGGATGAGGAGATCAAGGCGGCTGTCGAAGCGTGCGAAAAGCTCTCGCAGGTGGAAGACCTGTACCGCCCTTATCAGCAGAAGCGCAAGACCCGCGCCGGCGTGGCGATCGCCCGGGGACTGCAGCCGCTGGCCGAGCATATCTTGTCGCATGGGGATGCGTCAGATCTGATGACGCAGGCTCAGCGTTATGTCGGGGACGAGGTCAGCGACGCGCAGGCGGCCGTGCAAGGGGCGCAGGCCATCATCGCGGAAATGGTCAGCGATGATGCGAAGGTGCGCGGCCTCATCCGCACCGAGATGGAGCGCTTCGGCACCATCGTCACCAAGGAAAAGAAGGATCACGGGGATGAACGGCATGTCTATGCGATGTATTATGCGTACAGCGAAAAGGTGAACCGCATCCAGCCGCACCGCATCATGGCCATCGAGCGGGCCGAGCGGGAAAAGGTGATCACGGTCAGCATCGAGATCGATGAAGCGCGGATCGCTGAGCGAGCGCTGCGCATGTATGCCAAAGGGCATGGGTCGATGCGCGCGATCATTTCGGACGCGGTGAAAGACGGATTGACGCGGCTGGCTTTCCCGGCGGTGGAACGCGAGGTCAGGCGCACGCTATATGCGCATGCGCAGGAATCCAGCATCGATGTCTTTTCCATGAACGTGGAGCGGCTGCTCTCTCAGCCGCCGCTGCGGGACAAATGGATCCTTGGGTTTGACCCTGCCTTCCGCACCGGCTGCAAGCTGGCGGTCGTCGATCCGACCGGGCGCATGTGCGAGGTGAGCGTGATCTATCCGCATCCGCCCAAGGCAAAGGTGAAGGAAGCGCAGGAGGAGCTGTGCCGCCTGGTGCGGAAGTATGGGATCGATGTCATCGCCATCGGCAATGGCACGGCGTCCAGGGAAAGCGAGACATTTGTCGCTGAGGTCATCCGGACCCATCAGCTGCATGCGTCCTTTACCCTGGTGAGCGAGGCCGGGGCCAGCGTCTATTCCGCCAGTCCGCTGGCCAAGGAGGAATTCCCGCATCTGCAGGTGGAGCAGCGTTCGGCCGTATCGATCGCCAGGCGCATCATCGACCCGCTGGCTGAGCTGATCAAGATCGATCCGCAGTCGCTCGGGGTAGGGCAGTATCAGCATGACCTCAGCCAGACACGGCTGAAGGAACGGCTCGATTTTGCCGTCAGCAAAGTGGTCAACCGCGTCGGGGTGGACATCAATACAGCGTCGGCGCAGCTGCTTCGGCATGTCTCGGGCCTCAATGCCGTCAGCGCCCGCAATATCGTCGCTTACCGGGAGGAGCACGGTTCGATCCGCTCTCGCCGGGAGATCAAGAAGGTGCCGCGTATCGGAGAGCGCTCTTATGAACAGGCCGCGGGCTTTCTGCGTGTGCGCGATGGAGAGGAACGCATGGATGCGACGGCCATCCATCCGGAAAGCTATGCCCTGGCCCGCCAGGTGCTGATACAGATGGGTCTGGCAGAAACGGACATGGGCACGGCAGCTGCCCGGGAAAAGGCGGCGCAGGCCGATGCGCGGCAGCTGAGCGAAGCGCTGGGCAGCGACCCTTATACGATCCAGGATATCCTGGATGCCATCGCCGCCCCGGCCAGAGATTACCGCGACCGCTATCCGCAGGCATTGCTCAAGAGCGGCGTGCTGGAGCTCAGCGATCTGCATGAGGGCGAAGAGCTGCAAGGGACGGTGCGCAATGTCGTCGATTTCGGCGCATTTGTCGACATCGGCCTGCATGAAGACGGCCTGGTGCACATCTCCAAGATGAGCAAGAAGCGGATCCGGCATCCGGGCGAACTGGTGTCTGTGGGCGACATCGTCACCGTCTGGGTGTGCCATATCGATGAGGAGAGGGGAAAAGTGCAGCTGTCACTGCTGCCGCCCCGGGAGGAAAGAACATGAACATCACCGTATCACAGCCGTTCCCCTTCGAGATCGAAGGCTTAGGGACGATCATGGATTATGTGGAGGATCGTTTCCTCTTCATCGTGAAGGATGAGTTCTGGAGCGAGGAAGAAAAAGCGATGCTCATGCAAGAGCCGATGGAAGTCGCTCTCTATTACCGTTATGACGTCGCCGTGTTCCTGGTGAGCGGCGGCGATATCGACACCAGCGATTTTTATTTCAATGTGCAGGAGTGCGAATGGAAGGAGCAGCTGCTTTCCTCAACGACACTGCAGGCCAGCCTCATCCTGCTCGATCAGGACAATATCGTGTGCTGCCGCAGGGATGTGACTTTTCCGAAGGCAGATTCACAGCAGATCATCCAGCTGCTGCGGGAACAAAATGAGGTGCGTTATCACGAAGGGGAATTCGACGTCAACGCACAGGGGCTCATGAGCGCGCTGCAGCCCTTTGAGATGCAGGAAAAAGCGACGGTCAGCATGAAGTTTTGAATGAGGCGGGGAATGACCTCGCCTTTGTTGTGTTTTTGTCCAAATTAAAGTATACTGTATTCAATCTGAAATGAATGGAGGTACGGTGATGAACGCTGTGGTAAGTGTAATCGGAAAGGACCGTGTCGGTATCCTGGCACGGGTGAGCACGGAATGTGCCAACGCCAACGCCAATGTGCTGGAGGTGACACAGACGCTGCTGCGCGATACGTTCGCGATGACGATGCTGGTGGATATCGATCACATCAGCATGGAGCTGAGCGAATTTGTTACGCATATGGAGCAAGTCGGAAAGGAAATGGGTCTGGTGATCCATGTGATGCATGAGGATATCTTTAATTCCATGCACCGGATCCAGGGGTAAGGCGCATGATCAGTTCAAAGGATGTGCTGGAAACCATCAAGATGATCGATGAGGAGTATCTCGACGTCCGCACGATCACCATGGGGATCTCGCTGCTTGACTGCGCAGATGCGGACATCGACCGTTCCTGTGAGAAGATATATCGCAAGATCACCACGATGGCCAAGGATCTGGTCAAGGTAGGCAATGACATCGGCAGGGAATATGGCATTCCCATCATCAATAAGCGGATCTCGGTCACGCCGATCGCCATGCTCGTCGGCGTGAGCGGCGGCGATCCGCTCAAGTATGCGCTGACGCTGGAGAAGTGCGCGCAACAGACCGGCGTGGATTTCATCGGCGGCTTCAGCGCCCTGGTGCAGAAGGGCTTTTCCGCAGGAGACAAGGCGCTGATCGAAGCCATCCCGCAGGCCATGGCGCAGACCGATCACATCTGCGCTTCGGTCAATGTGGGCAGCACGAAGGCCGGCATCAACATGGACGCGGTGCGCATGATGGGCGATGTGGTGAAGAAGGCGAGCGAGCTGACCGCGGAGCGCAACTGCATCGGTTCGGCGAAGATCGTCGTCTTCTGCAATGCGCCTGAGGATAACCCGTTCATGGCGGGCGCCTTCCATGGCGTAGGTGAGGCAGACTGCGTGATCAACGTCGGCGTCAGCGGCCCGGGCGTGGTGCGCGCGGCGCTGGAAAAGGCGCCGAAGGATCTGCCGATGAATGAACTGGCCGATCTCATCAAGCGCACGGCGTTCAAGATCACCCGCATGGGCCAGCTGGTAGGCAGCGTGGCGAGCGAGCGTCTGCAGGTGCCTTTCGGCATCGTCGATCTGTCGCTGGCGCCTACGCCTGCGGTAGGCGATTCGGTCGCTTACATCCTCGAAGAGATGGGCCTGGAAACCTGCGGCGCTTATGGAACGACCGCCTGCCTGGCCATGCTCAATGATGCGGTGAAGAAGGGCGGCGTCATGGCCAGCTCCTCGGTCGGCGGACTGAGCGGCGCCTTCATCCCGGTCTCTGAGGATGCCGGCATGATCGCCGCTGCGGAAAAAGGCGTGCTGACGCTGGAAAAGCTGGAAGCGATGACGGCGGTATGCAGTGTCGGGCTCGATATGGTCGTGGTCCCGGGCGATGTGAGCGCAGAGCTCATCTCCGGCATGATCGCGGATGAGGCAGCCATCGGCATGGTCAACTCCAAGACGACGGCGGTCCGTGTCATCCCGGCCATCGGCCGCAAGGAAGGCGATCAGCTGAACTTTGGCGGACTGCTGGGCTATGGCCCGGTCATGAAGATGAATCCGGCAGACAACAGTGTCATGATCCATCGCGGGGGAAGGATCCCTGCGCCGCTGCAGAGCTTGAAAAACTGATCTCATGGACAGTCGGAGCATATCCGCTGTCCTTTTTTATGCGGACGGATGATCGTTTGCGCGCCGCAAAGGCCGTTGAACAGGCGGCGATGTGTACGTGCAGGGAGAGCTTTTGCATATTGCGTGTCATTCTGCTTTATTTTTACGGGGATTATGCTAAAATGATGTGGTCAAAAAAGGATGTGAAACTATGCTGGAAATCAGAAATCTCTCCTTCGAGGTCGAAGGAAAGAAGATCCTCAACGATATCAGCCTGCAGTTTACCGAAAATGCCTTCACGGTGATCACCGGACCAAACGGCGGCGGAAAGTCAACGCTGGCGAAGCTCATCATGGGCATCGAAAAGCCTACGGCAGGCGCCATCCTTCTGGATGGAAAGGACATCACGGCGTGCAGCGTGGATGAGCGTGCCCGGCTGGGCATCGGCTACGCATTTCAGCAGCCGCCCCGCTTTAAGGGGATGAGCGTGCGCCGTCTGCTCGAGCTGGCGCATGGCCGCCCGCTGGAGGAAGAAAACTGCATCTCTTATCTGAGCGATGTGGGACTGTGCTCCCGCGATTATCTCGACCGCGATGTGGATGCCTCATTGTCCGGTGGAGAAGTGAAGCGCATCGAGATCGCTACGCTGCTTGCGCGCGAACTGAAGGTGAGCATCTTCGATGAACCGGAAGCCGGCATCGATCTGTGGAGCTTCTCCCGTCTGGTGGACACGTTCCGCGCCCTGCATGAGAAGAAGAAACAGGATATCCTGCTCATCTCGCATCAGGAGCGCATCATGCAGCTGGCAGATGAGATGATCGTCATCGAGAATGGCGCAGTGAAAGCGCGCGGCAGCCGGGAAGAGATCCTGCCGACGCTGCTCATGGATTTTGAGCCATGCGGCATCAACAGAAAGGCAGGTGCATGAACATGCTGAATCAGACGGAAAAAGGACTGCTGCAGGAAATTGCGGGCATCAGCGGCTTCATGCCGGGATCTGCCTTCAACCTGCGGGCCAACGGCATGGGCGTGGAACGTCATTCCACCCCGAATATCCAGATCCGCCAGAAGGCCGACAAGCCCGGTATCGACATCATCGTCGCGCCGGGAACGATCGGGGAACAGGTGCATATCCCGGTCATCCTGACGGACAGCGGCATTCACGATCTGGTCTATAATGATTTTTATATCGGGGAAGGCGCAGATGTGGAGATCATCGCCGGCTGCGGCATCCACAATGACGGCTGCGACACCTCGCAGCACGATGGCATCCACACGTTCCATATCGGTCGCAATGCCCGCGTGGTCTATACCGAAAAGCACTATGGCGAGGGCAATGGCGAAGGGGAGCGCATCCTCAATCCGACGACCAATATCTATATGGAAGAGGGAAGCTTTGCCCAGATGGACATGAGCCAGATCCGCGGCGTGGACTCCACTGAGCGCAAGACATATGCCAAGCTGGGGCCGAAGGCCAAGCTGGTGATCAACGAGAAGCTGATGACGCATGGCAGACAGCACGCGCTTTCTGATGTGAGCGTCGATCTGGATGGGGAAGACAGCGTGCTGCAGATCGTATCGCGTTCTGTCGGCAAGGATGACTCCGTGCAGGTGTTCCATCCGATCGCCCGCGGCAACAGCAAATGCCGTGCGCATGTGCAGTGCGATTCGATCCTGATGGGCAATGCGAAGATCTCCTCGATCCCTGAGATCGCGGCGAATCATGTGGATGCGCAGGTCATCCATGAGGCGGCCATCGGCAAGATCAACAGCGATCAGCTGATCAAGCTGCAGACATTCGGCTTGAGCGAGGAAGAAGCGGAGCAAGTCATCGTAGACGGATTCTTGAAATAACGGGCTGTGTGCGCACAGCCTTTTTTGCGAGGGGGATGGACATGAAGCATCGGAGGATGATCGTCTTTATCTACCTGCTGCTCAGTGTTGCCGCATATGTATTGTTTGCCCACTGGATGTGGGACGGCGGCACATTGGGAATGCTCGATCCGGCTGAGGCAGGCGTGCTGCTGCTTCTTTATTATCTGCTTACGGCAAGCATCCTGACTGTCATCTTGCTGTGGGCGAGACGGCTGAGCCGGTCGCCAAAGGAAGATGTGCGGATCATTGCGGAACTGGAAGCAGAGATCGAACATGAGCGTCAGTATCTGCGGCAAGTGCGCGCGCAGAAAGACAAGGAGACACTGCCGGCATATGTCCATATCCATCAGACCTATTGCGCGGACCCTTATCTGAATGCACTGCTCATCCTCAAACAGGCGCAGGCCGAAGAAAAAGGGGTGAAGCTGGAGTTCAGCGGCGGACTGAGACAAGGCACGCGCATCTCCTGTGATGATCTCATCTCCTTGTTTTCCAACTTGCTGGACAATGCTCTGCGTGCTGCGGCAGATGCCGAAACCAAAGTCATCAGCATGCAGATCCATCAAAGCGGCAATATGCTTTCGCTGTCCATTGCCAATCATTTTCGTGCGCAGCACGGTGAGCGAGACTGGCGTCATGGCTTTGGCAGCCTCATCGTACAGGAGATCGCGGAACGCTATGATGGCTGGGTGAGGCGGGAAGTGCAGGATGGGCGCTATATCGTGCAAGTGACCCTGCTGCTGGAAGGAGAGCATGATGATGATTGAGACGATCGCGGCCGACACGATCTTGTCGGTATTCAGCGGGATCTATTACCACATTCTCTGCGTAGAGCATGGTCGGCAGGGGAAAAAGCTGGCGGCATGCGTGCTGAGCCTCATTGCGCTCAATATGATCCTTGATCTTGTTCTTTACGGTCAAGATGTTTTTTCCGCATTGATGAGCTTCGTGCTCACTGTGCTGTTTGTCTTATGCTGGATCCCATGGCTGTACAATGTCCCCAGAGGCAGGGCCTTGTTGTATGCGATGATCCAGTATGGTCTCGTGGTCTTGATCTTGCTGCCCTTATCGATGGTCTTTCCTTGTCTTTTTCTTTCTGATCTGATCCTCCCTGGATACTTGGTCAAAGGCGTGATCTATGTGATTGCCTGTCCGATCTGTCTGCGTTTCGTCAAGCGCAGACGCGAATCTGGGATCTTCCTTCTGCCGGTGCTCCTGCCGCTGAGCAATGCGGTGTTATTGACTGCTTTTGTCTATCCGGGAAAGATCGAGGTGCTGTGGTATATGCTGTTCTCGCTGATCTATTTCGTGGTGGCGGCATTCAATGGGTATGCGCTGTATCGTTTTGGCGGGAAGATGCAGCGCGGGCATGGCGAAGGGCGGCGGAAAACGCTTGTCGATGAGTATGAGCGGCTGCGGCTGGTATCGCATGATGTACGCAATCATCAGCTGACGATGCAGATCTTGAGGAGCAAAGGAGAGCATCAGCTCGCGCAAGAATATGCAGAGAAGATCGATCAGAAGATCATGGAGGCTTTGAAATAATTTTCAGAAAATAGAATGAAAATCGTGCGTACTTTTGGGCGAATGGTATTGCAATTATCGCAGAGTTGTGTATAATAGTCGTATAAAGACGGTGAACAGAAGGAGTAATCCTGAAAAAGCTGCTTCAGAGAGTCCGCGGATGGTGCGAGCGGATGGGCGAGTAAGGGTGAACGTGTCTGGGAGTCGATCGGGCGAAGCGAAGCCGAGCCCGTATCCGTGAGCCTGACGTTAAAAGGGAAGAGTGCTGCTGCATTTGTTTGCAGTGGAAGCAGGGTGGTACCGCGAACGATTTCGTCCTTTGCATTGGCAGAGGGCGTTTTTTTGTAGATGCAGCTCTGTCAGAACCGTCAGCGGATCATCGATCCGTCATGAATTTGCGAGAGCGCAACACTGAAAAGGGAGGAAATGAAGATGAAACTGAAGAAGATGATGATGAGCGGCTTATGTGCATGCCTGATGCTCGGCACGCTGGCTGGCTGCGGAAGCGCGCAGGGAGACGATGCGCAGAGTGAAGATCCGACGGTGATCCTGGTCGGCGTATCTCCAGATTATCCGCCGTATGAGTCACTGGACAGCGACGGCAACATCGTCGGTTTTGATGCCGACATGCTGGTCGAATTGGAAAAGTATATGAATGAGGACGGCGGAAATTATGATCTGCAGTTCCGCCAGATGGAATTTAACGCGATTCTTTCTCAGCTGCCGGCCAAGCAGCTGGACATGGCCATCTCCGGCTTCACGTACGATGAGGAACGTAAGGTTGCCTGGTCTGATCCGTACACGGCGACGGCACAGGTAGCAGTCATGCCGAAAGATACGGAGATCACGAGCGTGGATGATCTGAAGGGCAAGACGATCGCGGCGCAGACGGCGTCTACCGGTGAAAAGGCGGCCAATGAGATCGAAGATGCGAACGTGCAGTCGATCTCGGATGTCAAGGTCATCTTCAGCGGCCTGGCTTCCGGACAGTATGACGCGGCAGTGGTCGACCTTGCCGTGGCGAAGAACTATGTGGATAGCGGCGACTATGTGATGCTGGATGAGACGCTGATGGATGAGAAAAACTATATCATCACCTATGAAGGCAATGATGAGCTGCTGGAGAAGGTCAACGCGGCGCTGGAGAAGTTCATGGCATCCGATCGTTATGTGGAGCTGTGCGACCAGTATGGCGTAAAGGCGCTGGAAGAATAGTTCAAGGAAAAATCAGAAAGGAAAGGGACAGCAATGTTTAGTGCAATGGGTGAAGTCCTCACTTCCGAGAACCTGATCTTTCTGTTAAAAGGGGCAGGACTTTCACTTGCGATGGCAGTGCTGTCCCTTTTGATCGGTCTGGTTCTGGGGACGCTGGGGGCATCGGCGAAAATATCCAAAAATCGGATCCTGCGCTGTATCGGCAATGTCTACGTGGAGATCATCCGCGGCACGCCGATGCTGCTGCAGATCCTCATCTTGTTTGCGGTGGTGCCGCTGATCTACATGGAGATCACCGGGGAACGCCTGGTCATGAATGTGTTTTTGATCGGTGTCATCGCCATGGGCATCAACAGCGGCGCTTATGTGACCGAACTGATCCGCAGCGGCATCAACGGTGTGGACAAAGGTCAGTGGGAAGCGTGCGAGACGCTCGGCCTCACGCGCGGGCAGACGATGAAGCTGGTCATCCTGCCGCAGGCGTTCAAACGCATCGTACCGCCGCTGGTCTCTGAGTTTGTCACTTTGATCAAGGATTCATCGCTCGTGTCCACCATCGGTGTGGTGGAGCTGCTGAAGAGCGCGCAGGTGCTGGGCGGAAATTATGCGGACCTGATGAGCCCGCTGATCATTGCCGGCGTGATGTATCTCATCATGACGCTGAGCATTGCCTACCTGGCGCGTCATCTGGAAAGGAGGCTGGCAGAAAGTGATTAAGGTAGATCATATCACCAAACAGTTCAAGCAGCTGAAGGCGGTCGATGATGTTTCCCTGGAAATCGAAAAGGGAGAGATCGTCTGTCTGATCGGTCCTTCAGGCAGCGGCAAGAGCACGGTGCTGCGCTGCATCCATGGACTGGAGAAGCCGGAAAAGGGAGAGGTCTACATCGATGGGCAGCTCCTCGATCCCAGCAAGCCGGACTATATGACCTTGCGCCGCCGCATGGGCTTTGTGTTCCAGCATTTTCATCTGTTCCCGAACATGAGCGTGATGGATAATCTGACCCTGGCGCAGATCCAGGTGATGAAGAAGACGAAGGAAGAAGCGGAGAAGACTGCTGCAGATTTGTTGAAGCGTGTCGGTCTGCTGGATAAGCGTGATGAATATCCAAGCAAGCTCTCCGGCGGACAGAAGCAGCGTGTAGCGATCGCCCGCGCGCTGTGCATCAATCCGGAAGTGATGCTGTTTGACGAACCGACCAGCGCCCTCGACCCGGAAATGGTCGTGGAAGTGCTGGATGTCATGAAGGAATTGGCGCATCAGGGCATGACGATGGTCATCGTGACCCATGAGATGGGCTTTGCCAAGGAAGTGGCTACTCGGATGGTCTTTTTGGAAGATGGGAAGATCGTGGAGGAAGGAAACACGAAGGAGTTCTTTGAACATCCAAAGAGCGCGCGTGCGCAGGACTTCCTCAGCAAGGTGATGCACTGATGAAGATCGATCAGTTTGCCGTCGAGGGCTGGATGACAGACCACGAAAACTGCTGTGAATACAATATGGCGGACAGCTGCTGCGCGGCGCTCACCGTGCGCTCGCTGTTGGATCTTGCGGGCGATGAGGAAAAGCTGAAGGATATCGTGCTGGATTATGGCCCGATCACCGGCTCCCTCGCGCTGCGCCGGCAGATCGCGTCGCTTTATGAATATGACGATCCCGACAGCGTGACGCTGGCGCATGGCTGTATCAATGCCAATGAGCTGGTGCTGATGACCTTGCTGGAGGCGGGCGATCATGTGGTGACGCTCGTTCCGACTTATCAGCAGCTCTATTCGTTTCCGGAGTCGATCGGCTGTACGGTCACGAAGGTCGCGCTGAATGAGGAGGATGGCTGGCAGCCGGATCTGCAGGCAATCTGCGAAGCCGTGACGCCGCGCACCCGGCTCATCTGCCTCAACTTTCCCAATAATCCCACGGGAACTTGTCCGGACCGCACTTTTCTGAAGGCGCTGTGCGCGTTCTGCGCGCCCAGAGGGATCTGGATCCTGTGTGACGAGGTGTATCAGGGGCTCGTTCCGGAAGCGGAATGCAGCGTCTCTGATCTGTATGCGCGCGGGGTGAGCACATCGTCCATGTCCAAGACGATGGCGCTGGCCGGTCTGCGTATCGGGTGGATCCATGCCCGCGATGCGCAGCTGCTGCAGCGGATCAATGCGCGCAGGGATTATCATGTGATCAGCGAGAGCGCGCTTACCGACGCGCTGGCGCAGATCGCGTTTGCGCACCGAGAACAGATCATGGAGAGAAACCGGCACATCGTACAGGAGAACCGCCGTATCCTGCATGAATGGCTGGAAGGGGAGCCGCTGGCGGACTGCATCATCCCGCGATGCGGGACGGTCTGCTTCCTGCAGGTACATCTGGATATGCCTTCTGCGCAGCTGTGTGAGCAGCTGCAGGCGGATACCGGCGTATTCTTTGCGCCTGGGTCATGCTTTGGTGTCGAAGGACATCTGCGGCTCGGTCTGGGGATAAACAATACGGTGATGCGGGAAGGGCTCAGCCGCCTGTCCCGCTGGCTGCATCAGAAGAGCTGAACACGGTCATGCCCGCGGGCATGGCCGTTTTGAGAAATGTATCAAAAATGTAAGGTAGCGATGGCTTTCGAGATGCCCTCTTTACATTGCGGCGCAGCTGTGCTAGCCTACAGTTAAAGGCGTAAACAGATGAATAGGTGAGATGGAATGAACAACAAAAAACGGTTACAACAGACCGCGGCAGCTGTGATCATAGCTGCCGCTTGTGTGCTTTTTCTCTGGCATTTTCAGGATGAAGATGCGCGCAGGGAAACAAGCGTGAACGGCCAGACGGCCGCTTTGCTCGAGCAGCGCGCATCGGCTTACACGAGCGAGGATGTGTATGCGCGCCGCGCGCAGCTCAAAGAGGAGCAGGAGCGAAAAGCAGAGGCTTCCCAGCCAAAGCCGCCCGTCGAACAGGCCCCGCCGGAAAACGTGCAGGAGGGAGCTTCGCAGGATATCGCTGCGCGGTTTTCCGGTTCGCTGGTCATCGGCGACTCGATCGCTGAGGGATTGCTGGCCTATGGCGTGCTGAATGAAGCAGAATGCATCGGCGTCAGAGGATTGCGCATCGATCAGCTGGATCAATACATCGATGAGATCGCGCGCCGTTCTCCTGCCGTGCTCTTCCTGGAATTCGGCATGAACGATCTGGAATACTGGCAGGGAAACGCAGAGCAGTTCGCGCGTGTCTATCAGGAAAAGCTCGATATGCTGATCAGTCGTTTCCCGCAGATGCGCATTTATGTCAATTCGGTCCTGCCGATCTCTCAGCAGGCGATCGCGCAGACGCCGGCCAATGGCAGCTGGTCAGCATATAATGCCAGCCTGTCAGCGCTTTGCGCGCAGAAGGGCGTGACGTATATCGACAATGGCAGCATCCTGCTCTCGCTGGCACAGCCATTTGAACAGGACGGCATCCATCCGCGTCCGGATTACTATCCGCTGTGGGCACAGCATATGGCAGACAGCGCAGGATTGTAGGTGATGAAGATGAAAAAGACCGTATATCTCATCATGGCGCTGGCCATGGCGGCGCTGCTGGCTCTCCCGTTTGCCCGCGGGACTGCCGCGGTGAGCGCACAGGAGCTGCAAGCGGCGCTGGCGCCGGCAGCCGAGGAGGAAGGCATGGAACAAAAGGATGAAGGACAGCTGTGCACGCTGCTTCAGATCCGCAGCGATGCCTATGAAGAAGCAGTGTATTTCGGCGCGCTTTCGTATATGGATGTCGAGGAGATCATCATCCTCTATTCTCCTTCGCATAAAGGAGAGCTGCTCGAGAAGATGCAGGAACATATCGAGCGGCAGATCACGGCGTTCAAGGGATATGGGGAACAGCAGACCCGTATGCTGGAAAAGGCCGAGGTCAGCGTTATCGGCAATTATGCGGTATGTGTCGTCAGCGGCAGCAGTGAGCTGATGCAGACCGTGCGGGCCGCATTGAGGTGATCGCGATGGAATTTCATACCTTGCTTTTCTTGTTTCGCTGGCTGCCGGTCGTGCTGCTCTTGTATCTGCTGTATTTCAGGACGCATGCCCGGGAAGCTTTCCTGCTCGTGGTCAGCTTGCTGTTCTATGCGTGGGGCGAACCGCTTTATGTCTTCCTGCTGATCGCGCTGGGGGCTGCGCATTATGTGCTCGCCCGCCGGATGAGCGATGAACGGTGGCGCTGGCTCCTTTTGCCGGCGGTCATCGCGGATGTGTTCCTGCTGGTGTATTTCAAGTATTACGGCACCATCCTGGATCAGCTCTCTTCGTTCTTTTCTCTCTCTTATGAGGTCATGCCGATGCCCTCAGGCATTTCGTTCTTCATGTTCTCGCTGCTGTCTTATCTTGCAGATGTCGGGCGCGGCAAGATCGAGCCGGAGCGCAGCCTGTGCCGTTTCCTGCTGTATGTGTCGTTTTTCCCAAAGCTGCTCATGGGCCCGATCATGCGTTATGCGGATTTCCGCATCCAGCTGGAACGGCCTTATGCGCAGCGGGATCAGATGAACAAGGGTGTCTGCCTGTTCATCGCCGGCCTGGCGCAGAAGGTGATCCTCTCGGCCTGGATGGCCGACCTGTTCGCCCGCATGGGACAGCTTCCGCTTTCGTTTGTGAGCGGATGGGGACAGGCAGTCGCTTATTCGCTGCAGCTGTATTTTGATTTCGCCGGCTATTCGCTCATGGCTTTTGGCTTAGCGGCGATGTTCGGCTTCTATGTGCCGGTCAATTTCCGTTATCCTTATCTATCTGATTCCATCTCGGCATTCTGGCGGCGCTGGCATATCACGCTGGGTGCCTGGTTCCGGGATTATGTGTATATCCCGCTGGGCGGCAGCCGCCGTGGGAAAAAGCGGATGGTCATCAGCCTGCTTGCGGTCTGGCTGCTCACGGGGCTGTGGCATGGCATCACGCTGCCGTTTCTGTTCTGGGGACTGTATCATGGCGTGATCGTGCTGGTGGAGCGCTTCAGCGTGAAATGGCGGATGAAGCTGCCGCGCTGGGGAAGGATCGCGATCACGGATCTGCTGGCCGTCATCGGCTGGGTGTTCTTTTTCAGCCCGGATCTCGCTTCGGCGTTTGCCCTGCTGGGCAGCATGTTTGACCTGACATCGATCGATGTTTCGCTGGCAGGATGGGTGTTCGCCAATTATGGAGCGATGCTCGCGATCTGCCTCATCGGCTGCACGCCGCTGATCCATCGGGCCAATGCCGCGCTGAGCGCGCGTTTTTCCTGGTTCGTCTGGGTCAAGCCGTTTGTGTATACCGCGCTGATGATCCTCTGCATCGCATTCATCATCGGCAGCAGTTATCAGTCGTTCTTATATCGTGCGTTCTAGGAGGTGAGGTCATGAAACAGAATGAGTCTTTTCCCTATCTTGCGTTGCTCGTGGTGCTGCTTTGCGCCGGCATGCTCGTTTCGCTGATCCATCCCTCCCGGACGTTTTCCGCAGCGGAGAATCGCGAGCTGCAGCAGCGGGTCATGCCTTGGAAGGCGTCTTTGCTCGATCGAAGCTATCAGGACGCCGCTTCTGCCTTCGTCAGCGATCAGTTCCCGGGGCGGGAAGGCTGGATGCAGATGCGCAGCGATATCTTAGCTGCTCTGCATGATCGGCGAGTGGAAGATGTGTATATCGCAGAGGATGATTCGTTGATCCAGGCCTTTGTCCCGCAGATGACGCTGGCTGCTGGACAGGTGCAGGCAGTGAATGAGTTTGCCGCGGAGCATGCGGACATGGATGTCTCTTTGCTGCTGGCCCCGACACGCATCGCATTTGCGGAGGACACCATCTCGCGCAATCCGCAGGAACCGCTGCAGCAGGATGTGCATGCGCAGCTGATCGATGCGCTGGATGAGCAGGTGAGAGCGGTCGATGTGTGGGATGCGCTGCGATCGCATCAACAGGAAGCCATCTATTTCCGCAGCGATCATCATTGGACCCCGCTGGGGGCGAAATATGCCGCGGAGGTCTTCCTGGATCAGCCGCTGGATGCGTTCACGAGCGTGGACGCGGTGTCTGGCTTCTATGGCTCGCTGGCACGGCAGATCGCCTGGACACACACGCAGGATGATCTGCAGCTGCAGCTGCCGAAAGAGGAGACGCCGTACACGGTGGAGGATCCTTCAGCTGGCACGACGTCGACGACATTGTATGCGCAGGACGCGCTTTCTTCCGCAGATCCGTATACGGTGTTCTTCGGCGGAAACGCGCCGCTGCTTCGCGTGGACAGCGCCTTGGCCAACGGCAAGCGGCTGCTCGTCATCAAGGACAGCTATGCCAATGCATTCATCCCGTATCTGATCCCGTATTATGAGGAGATCGTGATCGTGGATCCGCGTTATTATTATGATGATCTTGACGAACTGATCGAAAGCGAGGAGATCAGCGAAACGCTGTTTTTGTTCAACATGAACACATTCTGCACAGATGATTCGCTGCAGCAGATGCTCGGCCGGTGAAAAAAGGTTGCCTGAAAACCGCTTTCATCGTACAATGAAATCAATTACAGGAGGACAGGGGAATGAATAGACGAAGATTGACCGGATTGTGCCTCATCGCGGCGCTGCTGCTGATCCCGGCCGTCGTGCATGCGGATGTGGGCAATTCGTTTTCAGGAGGATCCGGCTATAGCGGCGGAGGATACAGCGGCGGAGGATATTCCGGCGGCTCTGGCCTTGGCGGCATGTTCTTCTTCATGGGCGGCGGAGGCGGAAGCATCCTCGGCGCCATCATCATGATCTTGATCATCGTGGCATGGGCATATTTTTCCAAGAATACCCAGAACAGCAGAAGGCAGGACACGCCTTATCAGGGCGGCGTGAGCCATCGCATCTGCAATGAGACGGCGGCAGTCAGCGCCTTGCGTGAGATCGACCCGCAGTTTTCGGTCGAGGGCTTCAAGAGCTTTGCGTCCGAGGTATACCTGACGCTGCAGGAGGCGTGGGAGGCGAAAGAATGGCGCAAGGTCCGCCCGTTTGAGAGCAATTCGCTGTTCAACATGCACAGTCATCAGATCCAGGAATATATCGACAGCGGAAAGACCAACCATCTGAACATGCAGAATGTGCGCAGCATCACCATCGCGGACTTTCATGCGGATGGCGCGCGGGAGGTGCTCAGCGTAAAGCTGGAAGCAAGCCTGCTGGACTATACCACGGATGATGAGAGCGGCGAGGTGCTGGAGGGCAGCAAGACGCAGTATCAGCATCGTTTCTATTATCTGGAATTCATCCGTTCCGCCGGGGTGAAGACGGCGGCGGAAAAGGATCTGCAGATCACCAACTGTCCCAACTGCGGTGCGCCGACACAGGTGACGAGCAGCGGAGAGTGTGAATACTGTCACTCAGTGATCACCAACGGTGATTTTGGCTGGGTGCTGAATCAGTACATGGCCTGGTAAAGGAGGAATGAGCAATGGGACTGATCCGTGCCGCATTTGACGCGGCGAAGACGACGCTGGCTGACCAGTGGATCGAATATTATTACTGTGATTCGCTCAGCAATGAGGTGTTGCTGAAGAAGGGCGAAAAGGTCGTCACTTCCGGCAGCAACACGAAGGCGAGCCCCAATATCATCACCAATGGCAGCGGCTTCGCCGTCAATGAGGGACAGGCGCTGCTGATCGTGGAGGATGGAAAGATCATCGAGTTTTCCGCAGAGCCTGGGCGGTTTACCTGGGAATCCTCCAGTGAACCAAGCCTGTTTGACAATGGCTTCCAGGGCCTGAAGGATTCTTTCCGCATTTTTGGCAAGCGCTTTACGATGGGCGGCACGCCGGGAAAGGATCAGCGCGTGTATTTCGTCAACCTCAAGGAGATCATCGACAACAAGTTTGGCAGCGCTTCGCCGATGCCGTATCATGATCCGATGTACCGCAACATCTATATCCGATACTTCGGACAATATACGTTCCGCATACAGGATCCGGTGCGTTTCTATGCCAACCTCAGCGGCAATGTCAGCGATGTATATACGAAGACACAGCTGATGCAGCAGTGCGATGCGGAATTCGTCAACGCGCTGGACACGGCGCTGGCGGAATGCGCGGATCAGGGCTATGTGTTCAGCGATCTGCCGAAGAAGCAGATGGAGATCGCACATTACATGAACGATGCGCTTGATGATGCCTGGAATGAGCGCCGCGGCATGGTGGTCGAGATGGTGGCCATCCAGAAGGTGACGCCGGATGAAGAGAGCCGGCGCCGCATCGAGAAGATCGATGACGCGATCATGATGGGCGATCAGCGTGTGGCGGCCGGACGTTTGGCCGACGCGCAGGCGACAGCCATGGAGAACGCTGCCAGCAATGAGGCCGGCGCCATGAACGGGTTTATCGGCATGGGCTTTGCCCAGCAGGCCGGCGGCATGAACGCGGCAGGCATGTTCAATTCCATGCCGCCGCAAAATGACAATCCGCTGTTTCAGCAGGCAGCGCCGAAGCAGGCATCCTGGACATGCAGCTGTGGGAACGTAAACAACGGAAACTTCTGCAGCAACTGCGGCAAGCCGAATCCCAACGGACCGTGGAAATGTGACTGCGGACAGACGAATACCGGCAATTTCTGCAGCAACTGCGGGAAGAAGAAGCCAGAATAAAAAACGAAAAATGGAAAGACTGATGCGCGGTCTTTCCATTTTTTCGGCTTGATGCCATTACGGATCATCTGGATGCGGATGTCTTCAGGCGTTTTCTTTTCGCAGCGAGATGAACTGTGCCATGATCTCCTGGAAATAGGTGAAGGCATCGTCGTAGACTTTGTCGCTTGCGGGATCGACACCGGCGTGCCGCAGCTCATCCAGCGGAGATTCGCTTCCGCCTTTGGTGAGGAATTCGCGGTAAGGAGCGACATTTCCTTTACGGATCTCCTTCACGAAGGAGATGGCGACAGCCATGCCCAGCGTGTACTTGTAGACATAGAAGTTGTAGTAGAAATGCGGCACATAATAGAAACCATATCTCTGCAGATCGTCAACGATGACGGCGTCGCCGAAGTAAGCACGGTTAAGCTCCAGGCATCGATCGGTGATCGTCTTGGAAGAGATCGGCCGGCGCTGCTCGATCCACTCGTGCAGATCCTTTTCAAACTGCGCGAACATCGGCTGGCGGTAGCAGGTGCCGACAAACTGTTCCATCAGGTTGCTCAGGATATACCGCCGGTATGCGTCGTCATCCGAGGTCTGCAGAAGATGTTCGCTCAGCAGCAGCTCATTGACGGTAGAGGCGACTTCTGCGACGAAGATCTGATATCCTGCCAGCATCGGCCGCTGATGGCGGTGTGAGAAATAAGAATGCAGGGAATGACCCAGCTCATGCGCCAGCGTGCTCAGCGAATCATAGCTGCCGGTGAAATTTGTCAGGATATATGGATTGGAATCATAAGTCCCCCAGGAATAGGCGCCGGTCCGCTTGTCCGGGGACGGGTAGAAATCGATCCAGCGCTCATCGAACGCTTTTTGCAGCAGGGCGGTGTAATCCTCGCCCAGAGGCGCCAACGCCTGCTTCAGGATGTCCAGGCATTCTTCGATCGTATAGCTGATGTCTGTGCTTTGTTCCAGGTCGAGCGAGATGTCATATTCGTGGAACTCTTCGATGCCCAGCACGCGTTTCTTCATGGCGAAGTATTCATGCAGGGCGTGGATGTATTTTTCGTTGGCCATATACAGGATCTTGTCATACAAGGTCTCATCGACGCCATCCTGAAACAAGCTCGCCTGCAGGGCGCTGTCAAAGTGACGTGTCTTGGCATTGAGCACTTGTCCTTTGGCGTTGCCGATGAGCAGGCTGGCGAACGCGTTTTCCAGCTTTTCATATTCGCGGAAATAATGCTCGAAGGCTTGTTTGCGCACACGGACATCCGGGTTGCGCAGGAATTCATGATAGGTCGCTCCGTTGAGGAACTGCTTTTCACCGTTGACCTCCACATCTTCATAGGTGAGCCTGATGCTCTGGAAGGTCTCGTCAGGGACAGCGGCAATCTCATTGACCTCGCTCATGAAGGCCTCCATCTCGTCGCTGAGACGGTGCGGGATGGTGCGGAAGAGCTCTTCCATCGGATAGCGGAAGTCCGCGCACTGCGGCTGCTTCAAATAGGTGCTGATGGTGTCCGCATGGCGGATCAGCTCCAGAGAGACAAAGGTCAGATCAAGCTGTGCCTGCTGCAGCAGATTATTTGCGGCAGCCAGGTTCTGCTGGTTCTGCATGTCCTTTGGCTCGACGTCAGTGCACATCCGCGCATAAACGACCAGATCTTCCAGGCCTCGCTCGAATGTCTCCTGATCATTGAGGAAGGCGATGTAGGTGTCTATGGTATCGCTGATGTGCCCTTTGCGTGCGCACAGCGCCTGCAGCTGAGCCTTGCTTGTGTCCAACTGCGCATCAAAGGCCTCCTGTGAGGCGAATAAGGAACGCAGATCCCAGGTATAACGGATATCGGCTTCATTTCGGTTCATGTGGATTCCTCACTTTCTCACTCCTTAGTATAGCACAAATGCGCAAATGACCACATGTGCATTGCAAATGCGTCCGTCGCATGCCATAATAAGGAAAAAGGAGGGATCATTATGGCGACAGCGCATAATGAGGCGGAAAAGGGAGAGATCGCGCGCATCGTGCTCATGCCGGGCGATCCGCTGCGCGCGCGGCATATCGCGCAGACTTATCTGGATCAGCCGGTGCAGTTCAACGCGGTACGCGGCATGCTTGGGTATACCGGGGAGTACCGCGGAAGAAAGGTGTCGGTGATGGGGTCTGGCATGGGGATGCCCAGCATCGGCATATATTCCTATGAGCTGTTCCGGTTTTATGATGTGGACGCCATCATCCGCGTCGGCAGTGCCGGCGCCTATGTCAGTGAGCTGAATTTGTTTGATCTGGTGCTCGCGGACAGCGCATGGAGCGAATCGACCTATGCGCTGGCACAGTCGGGAGAATCTCAGGATGTGCAGCAGCCAGATCCGCAGCTTAACGAGATCATCCGCAGCGCCGCGCATAAGCTGCAGGTGCCGCTGCATGAAGGCAGGATCCATTCCAGCGATGTATTTTATCATGAGCAGGATGAGCTGGCGCGTTACCGCAGCCATGGCTGTGTCTGTGTCGAGATGGAGAGCTTTGCGCTCTTTCACAATGCCAGGGTGTGCGGAAAGCAGGCGGCTTGTCTGCTCACCATTTCTGACTCACTGATCAGCGGGGTCCAGACAAGCGCCGCGCAGCGTGAACGCGCTTTTGGACAGATGATGGAGACGGCGCTGGAAAGCGCCTGGATGTGGCAGGAGGGCGCATGAACGTCGGCTGTGACATCGTGATGATCTCCCGGGTAAAGGATGCGCTGGCCCATACACCGGGATTTCCGAATTTTCTGAGCGAACATGAGCGTGCGCAGTTTGAGGCGCTGAAGGGCCAGCGGCAGGCGGAATGGCTGGCCGGCCGGTTTGCGGCCAAGGAAGCCATCGTCAAGGCGATGCACGGTGTTCGGGAACTGCATATCTGCGATATCGAGATCCGCAGCGATGACAGCGGCGCACCGGTGTGCGCGCTGCCGGGGATCCGGTTATCCATTGCGCATGAGCGGGAATATGCGGTAGCTTTTGCGCTATATATCGGATAAACATCAAAAAGGTATTGCACCGTGAGAAAAGGTATGTTATGATATCCCCGCTGATGGCGCGTTGGAGAAACGGTTAACTCACATGCCTTTCACGCATGCATTCACGGGTTCGAATCCCGTACGCGTCACCATGAACAAAATACAGGGGACATCCCCTGCTTTTTTTTATGCTGGAAAACCGCCTTGTTCAAAGATGAACTGCAAGATCCCCAGATAGATGCCATAGGCGAAGGAGAACGGATCATCCCGAAGCTTTTGAGCGTCGGATGGGTTAGATAGATAAGCGAGCTCTACCAGGATGGCCGGCATGCTGGTGCGTCTGAGCACATAAAGTGATGCGTTCACGCGCACCAGATTGTCTCTTGTGCCTGCCGTGCGCACCATGTTTTCCAATACGCTCTGCGCAAGTGTCCATGCGATGGATGGTTCCTGATAGACATAGACTTCGCTGCCGTTGACTGCGGGGCTGACGTTGTAATTGCAATGGATGCTGATGAAATAATCGGCGCCCCAGGCATTGGCCATATCGACACGTGTCTGCAGGCTGCTGGCCGTACTGGTCCCCAGCACCTGCTGCGGGTACATGCGGGAAGTACGCACCGCAAAGCGGCAGTCCTGATCGAGCAGGTCAGCGAGCATGTTCCCCACTTCGAAATTGACTGCCTGCTCCTCCAGCCCGTTGGCGGAAGCGCCGGCGTTGACCGTGCCTGGATTATGCCCCTGATCGATGAATATGCGGATCGTCACTTCTGCCCCTCCTCTCTGTATCATCCTACGAAAAAAGGGCAAGCGGTGATGGGCTTTGTTTAGGTCAGCGGGTATGATATGATAGACGAAGTGAGAAAGAAGGGATCGCATGGAACAGATCAGCGTGATCGCAGCAGGCGTCTGTGAACAGCAGAATATGGATTTTGATGCGCAGATGAAGGAGCTGTGCAGCCTTGCGGAGGCCTGTGGGCTCTGCGTGGCAGAAACATTTACTCAGAAACTGTCTTCGCGCAATCCGGCGTCGTATTTCGGAGCGGGCCGTCTGTTGGAACTGAAGGAGCGCCTGGAGGAGCTGGATGTCCATGATGTCATCCTGCTGCATGAGTGCACGCCGGCGCAGCTGCGGACGATGGAGCGGACGCTTGGCGCTCAGGTGAGCGACAGGACCTTGCTGATCCTGAAGATCTTTGCGCAGCGGGCGCGGACAAAAGAGGCGCGGCTGCAGGTGGAGATGGCGATGTGTCAGTATGAGCTTCCGCGTTTGATCGGCGCGCATGCGCATCTGGGCCGGCAGAGCGGCGGCCGCAACAAAGGCAGCGGCGAACAGCAGCTGGCGCTGGATAAGCGTGCGCTGCAGCAGCGGATCAGCGCGCTTCGCCGTCAGCTTGCGCAGCTGTCGAAGAAGCAGACGGTCCAGCATGCGTCGCGCAGCCGTTCGCCATATCCCCGGGTCGCGCTGGTCGGCTATACGAACGCGGGGAAATCGACCATCCTCAATCAGCTGCTCAGCCTGAGCAAGCGCGGACAAAAGAAACAGGTGTTTGCGCAGGACATGCTGTTTGCGACGCTGGATACCAGCGTGCGTCTCATCGATATCCCGCCGCATCAGCCCTTTCTGCTCAGCGATACGGTCGGCTTTCTGAACGACCTGCCGCATACGCTGATCGAAGCGTTCGACGCCACGCTTTCAGAAGCGAAAGAGGCGGATCTGCTGCTGCATGTCGTTGACGCGGCCGACCCGCAGCATGATGTTCAGATGCAGACAACGTTAGATACGCTGCAGAAGATCGGATGCGCGGACAGCGAACGACTGACGGTGATGAACAAGATCGACCGATGTGAAGACATCGCGGCGCATGCCGATGGCGGACGGGTGTGGATCAGCGCCAGCACAGCGGACGACATGGAGCTTCTGCTGTGCGCGCTGGATCAGCTCTTCCTTTCCGGGAAGATCGCCTTGACCTGGCTGTTCCCTTATGCGCAGGCTCATCTGCTTCCCCGGCTGCATGCCCATGCCGCCCTTTTGCAGCGTGAGGATACGGATGAGGGGATCCGCATGCGCGGATATCTCGATCCGGCGTGGCGGACGCTGTTTCGGGCATATGAAAAGGCAGACGAGGCTCAGCGCTGAGCCTCCATCTGCCTGATCTTTTCGCATGCTTCAGGAATGAAATTGCCGACATGCTCAGGGACATGCGCGTCTGAGGCAGTCATGATCTTTGCCTGCTGATCGATCAGCACGCGCAAGAACGCATCGCTGAGCCCGATATCAGCCGTATGGTACCGATAATGACAGCCGGTATTGTCCTCCATGTACAGATCCTGTTCCACAGCGAGCTTTGCCAGCTTTTCATAAGTCGGGACAAGGTCATAGGAAGGGTAGATGTCGAACAGCTTGATCGTATCCGGATGGGCGACCTGGGTAAAGAGGCCGGAGCGCATGAGCTGCTCGATCAGTTCATAATAACGCCGGTAGATGCCGTCGGCAGGGTAACGATCCCACAGCAGTTCGCGTGAGAATGGCATATCATATAAGATCCCGTCAACGGAATGGACGCTTCCGACAAGAAAATCATAAGGATATTGGCTGAGGATGTCCCGCAGAAAGGGTTCAGCCTCGGGCGTGTAGCAGACCTCCAGCCCGAAACGGACCTCGATGGGCAGATCCATCTGCTTCATCGTCTCGATCAAGTGATGATACGTCGAGAGGTGGTCCTTCGTCTTTTTCTTCAGCCAGTCAGCCTGCAGCGTTGAAGCGCTGCGGACGCCCGCATACATAGGGGCGAATTCTAGGAATCGATGCGTATGGTCAAGGATCTGAAGCGTTCGGATCCCTTTTTTTACGGCTGCATCGACAAACTGCATCGCATAGTCGACGCTCAGGTCTCCATTTTCAAGATGTACATGTCCGTCTATCATGTGAGTTCCTCCTTTTTCTCTGTGAGAGTATTATAGCACAGCACGGATGAAATGACGCGCAGATCGCTTCCGCTGCAAAATGCCTTCAGCGGAATACTCGCTGAAAGTGAGGGTTCAGCAGAGTAATAATTTATAATGCCCATGGAGAGAGGTTTTATGGATAAGAGAGATTACGGAAAACGACTGGCGAACGCAATTGCCACACAGATGCGGCGCAAAGGGATCACACAGGAACAGCTTGGCAGCATGATCGGTGTGTCGCAGCGCACGATTTCAGATTATGCAAGCGGGAAGACCGCGCCCTCTTACGATGTGATGGCGAGAATGGCAGTCATTCTGGAAATCAGCCTGGATAGCATATTCATGCTGAAAGATGAGCATGCGGCATTTTACCTGGATAAAGAGGAATCCCGGCTGATCGATCTGTATCATCAGTTTCCTGAAGATCGCAGAAAGATGAGCGTCGATCTGTATGAGGAAATCCTGAAGATGTTTGCCGGAAAAGAAACACATTGAGCATGAGAGGATCACACGACAGCGTGGATCCTTTTTTTGTCCAATGTGTTACAAAACGACAATATTGTGAAAAAAACTTCAAAATACGGGAATCATACTATATAATATGGTGCTGAGGTGTTGACTGTGATGAAAAATGTTGGATTGATCTGTGAAGGCGGCGGCACCAAGGCGGCATATTCCGCCGGCGTCCTGCAGTGTCTTCTGGATCACGAGATATATCTTCCGTATACTGCCGGCATCAGTGCCGGGGCTGAGATCCTGCTCGCCTATGTCTCCAGACAGCGTGAGCGGCTGTATGTGACCGGCGTGGAATCTGCATCGCAGAAGAGCGCGGTAGGCATCCGTCCGCTGATCCATGAGCATGGCCTGTTCGGCATCGAAGCGACTTGCGACTATATCGAGCGGCATGCTCCGCTTGACTATGAGACGTTCAAGACGAGCAGCACGCAGCTGGATATCGGATTGTACAATATCGAAACCAATCAGGTAGAGTATTTTGACAAGTCTTACTTTGATCCCAAGGAACAGACGCTGGTCAAGGCGGCATGCGCGCTGCTGATGCTGGCAAAGCCATATCGCTTTCAGGGACATCTTTACATGGATGCCGGGCTGATCGATATGATCCCGATCGAGCAGAGCATCCGCCGCGGCAATGAAAAGCATATCTTTATCTCGACCAAAGAGGAGAATTATGTGCGTAAGCCGGCGCCGGCATGGCAGCTTCGTCTGGCCAGCCTGTTTTATCCGGGCAACAAGGAGATCAGGGAGAACCTGAAGCTGCGCCACGTGCGTTATAAGGAGCAGTGGGGGAAGGTCAGAGAACTGGAGAAAGCAGGGAAGGCGCTCGTGCTTCGTCCGCACAAGGATCTGGGCGTGACCCGGTATACGACAGACCGCGAATTGCTTGCTCCGTGGTTCCAGCTGGGATATGATGAAACAAAAGAACGCATGGATGAGATCCGTGCGTTCATCGAAATGGATTGACCGTCTGTGCAAGACGGTTTTTATTTGTTCAGCGTACGCGGTCGAGGCGGCGGTAGAGATGCAAGGCGCCCCAGGCCAGAAATCCCGCGGCGATGATGAACACGATCGTGTGCATCTCAAACAGCGTGATGCTCAGGAACGTGCGGGAAAGGTACATCAGGCCGAGAAAGCAGAGAAAACCGACCAGGATCACGGCCCAGTAATACAGGCTGAGCGTGCTGGAAGCGCGCATGAGCAGAAGCATCAGGATCTGCGCCATCGCATAGATGATCAGCGTATTGGCCAGCAGGGAGATGGTAAAGGGAAACTGCATCTGCATGCCCTGTCCGTTCAGCAGCGGCTCCACCAGGCAGTCGAGCCCGACTTCATAGATGCCGGCATAGAGAAAGAGGATGAGCGGCAGATCGGCGAACCGCAGGATCAGACGCTGGAATGCGGACAGCTTTTCAGTAAACGAAGTGATGAAGGGAAGCGTGAATGCGGCCGGGTCGCTTTCCGGTCCGACTTCGCGCTGTTCGCAGGAACGCACGGCCTTAGCCATGAAGGATTCTGTGGCATGTCCGGGGATGGAATGCTTTTTGAGCTGGGTCCAGCAGCCGCGCAGAAAACCGCGGTATTCCGGATCCACCTGTGACAGATATTTTTCATCGTTTTCAAAATAAGAGAGAATGTTCATATCGGCTCCTTTATCTGCATATCATGATCGATGCACAGACATTATACGATTCCCGTTTTTTCCTTTCAAGCGGAAATGCGCGCTTTCCCAGATGATACATGCTTTCGCCAGCGGGATGAGCGCGCGGTCTATGCACAGTCATGGAAAAAGAGCCGCATGCTCAACAGGAAATTCGGGCTCCTTGTGAGCGTCGTGGCTCTTTGATCGATCATTCAGCTTTGATGGCTTCTTCCAGTTTGGCGATGCCGCGGTCGATGCGCTTCAGCGTCTCTTCCTTGCCCAGGATGTGCGCGATCTCGATGGCGCCTCCCGGAGTGAACTGCTTGCCGGTGATGGCGGTGCGTACCGGCCAGAGCACCTGTCCGTTTTTCATTTCCAGCTGTTTTGGCAGCGAGAGCAGCAGATCGTGGATCGTTTCTTCTTCTGACCAGTCATCCAGCGCCGCCAGTGCTTCCCGCGCAGCGTTGAGCGAGCGCAGAGAGATCTCCAGCGTCGTCTTCATTTTCTTGTGGATGTACATGGCACAGTCATATTCAGGCAGTTCGTCGATGAAATCCACGCTTTCCTTGATCTGTGCCAGCGTATCCACGCGCGGCTGCAGGATCTTTGCCACGCTGCGCAGATCTACCTTGGAATGAATGGCCTCTTCCAGATATGGCTTGACCAGATCATAGTACTGATCGAGATCCATGTTGCGCAGATAGACGCCGTTCATCCACGTCAGCTTGTCGATGTCGAAGATGGCAGGGCTCTTTGAGATGCGGGAGATGTTGAACACCTTGATCAGCTCATCCAGCGTATAGATCTCCTGCTCGGTCTCCGGAGACCAGCCCAGCAGGGCGATGTAGTTCAGGATGGCCTCAGGCAGATATCCTTTTGCGACCAGATCTTGGAAGCTGGCATCGCCGTTGCGCTTGCTCAGCTTGTGGTGCTCATCCTTCATCACCGGCGGGACGTGGACATAGGTCGGGATGTCCCATCCGTATGCCTCATAGATCAAATTATACTTCGGCGTGGAAGAGAGGTATTCGTTTCCTCTGACGACATGGGTGATCTCCATCTGGTGATCATCGATGATATTGGCGAAGTTGTATGTCGGGAATCCGTCAGACTTGATCAGGACGGATTCATCCAGCACGTCGGTGTCAAATTCTATGCGGCCGTAGACCTCGTCATCAAAATAAGTTTCGCCGACATTGTTGATGGTCTGGCGGATGACGTAAGGCTCGCCGGCTGCGACCCGTGCTTTTGCCTCTTCCAGAGAGATGTGTTTGCAGGGATCATCGTATTTGAAGGAGATGCCCAGGCTGTCTGCTTCCTTGCGCTGACGTTCGATTTCTTCCTCGCTGCAGAAGCAGTAATGCGCGCCGCCCAGTTCCACGAGCTGTTCAGCGTATGCTTTGTACATCGGAAGACGTTCGGACTGTACATATGGTCCATGATCGCCGCCGACATCCGGTCCTTCATCGTGCTTCAGACCAACTGTACGCAGCGTATCATAGATGATGTCGGTGGCCCCTTCCACCAGACGGCCCTGATCGGTATCTTCGATGCGGAGGATGAAATCTCCGCCTTCATGTTTGGCGATCAGGTATTCGAATAATGCTGTGCGCAGATTGCCGATGTGCATATAGCCCGTCGGACTTGGCGCAAAACGTGTTCTGACTTTTTTCATAGTTTACTTCCTTTCCGCTTTCTTTCATAATCATATAATAAAGAGAATGCAGGCGCAAGAAAGAATTATGGCAAAGTCCTTTTCCTGATCGATTTGTCTTCTATGCCCGCGAATCAAAGATGAACGGGAAGGAAAAGCGGAAAACAGGGGAAAGAAGCAGGATCGAGGATCTGAGCAGAGAAAAGGAAATAATTTTTTTGGAAAACTGTTGACAAAAACCTTGTTCTTCTGTAGAATATAAATCGTTCCGCACGAGGCATTGGGGTATAGCCAAGCGGTAAGGCACCAGACTCTGAATCTGGCATTTCCTTGGTTCGAATCCAAGTACCCCAGCCATAGAAAATCAAGCCGTTCTGATGAGCGGCTTTTTTTGTATCGTTTTTCTGATTTGATGTGTTCCTGCTCTGGCTTGATCATCTGTTCGTATCATCTTTTATTGCGGACAGGATCGCAGAGGGACAAGCAAGCTGATATTCGTCGGCACAGCGGTGAAGATCGATTGACATATGATCGTGCCAGAGCCGTGCCGCTTTTTTCCGTTTACCAGCCTTTCTGTTTATCCAGAAAACGCGAGATTCGTCTCTACATCGAGATCATTCCTTCTTCCGGGTGAAGACGATGCCGATGACCGCAACTGCCAAGATGATCGGCGCTGTTCTGACAAACAGCCATTCAAATGTGTGGAACGCCACGCTGAGAACGGCAGTTTCAGGATCATGAAGGTTCCAGCTTAGATAAGGGCTGCCGCAGAAGAGCAAGGCCGCAAAGATCACTGCGATCATTACGCATGATGCAGCAAGCAGCCAGCGGATGATCTTTCTTCTCATGGTTTTCTTTCTCGCCAGCTGCAAATTGATGATCTCCAGTTTTTCAGCAATGGCGCTCAGGTGGTCAGCCTCCGTTTCGATGACCGTTTCTCCCAGTAACCTGCTCACCGGCGTTTCGAGCGCTTCCGATATGGAGATCAGCATATCGGAATCTGGGACCGACAGCCCCTGTTCCCATTTGGAAATCGTCTGCCGCACGACGTTCAGCCTGACGGCTAGTTCCTGCTGCGACAGTCCCTTTGATTTTCTGATCGCTTTGATGTTTTCATTCAGCATCAGGATGTCCTCCTTTCTCTTACGCCACTATTGTAGTTTGAACTGCCCGTTGCCACAAGCAACATATCTTAACATCATGCGGACAAGGGGCGAATGATCTTTGTTTTGACGAGGACTGCTGTTTGCTGGACCCTTGCCGTTTCATGTTACGCGGCTGAGAGGAAGCAGGATGTCCCATTCATTGATTGCCGTGTGCGTCGATGAATATCGCTGTCCTTTTGTGTTCGCGTTATTCTGCTTCTCATCGCATTATGTTATACTAAAGCTAGGTGATCGCCATCATGTCTGCGGAGTGGTCGATCATATTGGTTTTCGACAAATGATCGAATAAATGCTGAAATGGATAATAAGGGATAAAGGATATGCAGGGAGGCTGTTGGCGTGAGCATAACATTTGGAAATGATTTGGGCGGAGTGCTGATCGGTGTTTTTCTATTTGTGATCGGATATGTATGCTGTTTTCGAAAGAAAGCATATCCGGTGTATAAACTGTTTTTGTTATTGCTGCTATTCATCTATATCACGATGGTCATCGGTGTGACATTGACGCCGTTTCCGTTGGACGAGGCAGCATTGTCTTCTGCGAGAGCTGTCAATGAATACGCGGGGTTTTCGGATTATTTGAATTTGATCCCGTTTTATCATATACGTTATGCGTATGAACAGTTTTTGTTGAACATCATCCTGTTTGTTCCCTTCGGGATCTTATGGCCGTTGTATCAAGGCAAGATCAGGCTGAAGACGGCTTTATCGTCAGGATTCATCTTTTCGCTGTTGATCGAGACGGTTCAGTTAGGGTTGAGCTGTCTGCTTCAAGTACCGGAATGGTATTTTGATGTCAATGATTTGATCGCAAATACTTTGGGTGCAGCGATCGGATATATCGTGGTAAAGCTGGTGATCGTTCCAGCGATCTCTGCTGTCTTGGCGAGCAGGTTGAAAAAGAAAGATCAGGAAGATGCATCATCGTGCAAAGACAGGAACGGAAGGGGGACACAGGGAAAGTGAATACATCCAGAAAAAGAATGAATAAGAAATGGCGTATATGGGCGGTCGTCGCTTTATTGGCGATCGGCTCAATGATCGCAGCTTTAATATGGAAGACTACCTCTCCAAAGTATGGTCTGTCCATGTTGACCGTAGAAACGGCGGAAGACGATGAAGAGATATTGAATGTGTATGCTTATGATCTGGATCAAGAGGCGAGTCAGAAAATTTTTTCTGTCTCATGTTCGGCATCGCATCCGGCAGCTGTCTACGATGCGGTGAACAAATATGTCTATTATTCGGGAAAAACAAGAGAGAAGCTATATCATGATCAGCTGATCCGCCATGACTGCAGGACAGGAGCGGATGAGGTCATCGTCGATACGCTGCTTCAGATCGTGGATCTGTATCTGATGAATGAGGGGACGTTGGTCATCCTGGCACAAGAGGATGAATCTTCGGCCGTACAGCCATATCTGTATGATCCTGCAGATGGATCGATGCGTGCGATGGGCTTAGATGGCGAAGCATATAGCGGGGCAAATTATGACTCGCGTACCGGCGAGCTCATCATCTGCGGCTATGCGGAACAAGATCGTGCGGACATGGAGGAGCGTGAGATCGAAGCGACAAATGAGGAACAATATGATCCGGTGACTGGAGAAAGCATGTTCACGATCGAAAACAGGATATATCTTTGGAGAGATCAGTTGGAGACGATCGCGGCGATAGAGACCGGAAGCATTCCTGTCGTCGTGAAGAACGAAGATCGGATCATTTATGGGAAGAGCGATGAAGGCTTCGGGGATCTTCAATTTGAGAAGATCGAAGGAAAGGAGAGACGGCGGATCGATCTGGATGAAGATATCGTTGACCTTGCTGGGCTGGATGGAGCGCAGCTGATCTGCATCGCGCGCGGCGGAGGCACAGAAGGGGCATATGGTTATGACCTTGATCAGCAGAAGTTCGTGAAAACGTATTATTTCAACGCCGACGAGTCTGTGTGCAGCGTGCAGCTGATCAGGCAGCGATGAGCTTTCTGTCTCCTTGTCCTCTTTTCAGATAGGGAAATCAGAGATAATGGTGGATGCCAGTCAAAGACAGACCAGGGTCTGGCATTCCCATTGTCTCTGTTTTTTTCATAAGATAATGACATGCGCATCCTTGAGCAAGAAGCGTGCTGCTCGCTCAGCGAGAGATTGAAAATGATCTTTGCGCACAAAGGAGGAGCTGTCCCAAAAAGCGACAGCTTCAGCATGGAGCGGGAAAATGCGTCACCTCGCTTTCTGTGTCCGATGAAATCTCATGAGTGCCATCATATCATGAGGGCAGGATGAGATGAACGGAGGGAAGGATATGTCAGTGCATCATGAACCGGCCCAAAGTGTCGTGCAGGCTTTTCGATCAGATGTGAAGAACGGTCTGGATGAGCGGAAGGTACAGGAAAATCGTCAGCGGTATGACGAGAACAAACTGAAGGAAAAGAAGAAAAAGACGAATTTGCAGAAATTTGCGGAGCAGTTCAAAGATGTGATGATCCTGATCTTGATCGCGGCGGCAGTGATCTCTTTTGTGATCGCCTGTATAGAAGGAAAGCCGGAAGAGTTTTTTGAACCGGTATTGATCTTGTTGATCGTGGTCTTAAATGCGGTCATGGGCGTGCTGCAGGAAAGCAAGGCAGAAAAAGCGATGTACGCGCTGCTGTCTGTGTCAGCGATGGATACAGAACAGGCATGCCGTGAGGACCGGGATGCGCTGAGGCATGGGGATCATTGATCGAATGAGGCTGCGGCAGTCATCATCGCGGATGATGGGCTGCCCGGCCTTTTTTGGCAGAGCGCCCTGGATAGGGAAAGAAGCGTTTCCGGCCGAAACGGCATGAAATGCATCTGTCGCGGTCAGGTCGTTGCTTGAAGAAAATTGGAAGTGAGCGATGATTGACAAGTTCGCTCAGGATTTTTAAAATGAAGAGGAAACAAGCAACCAGATAGGAAGGATGCATCATGATCATCGATTTTCATATTCATACATTTCCCGACGCGCTGGCCGAGCGGGCAGTGAAGAAGCTGTCCGAGACCGCGAAGATCCCCAGCTATACGGATGGGACAGTGACGGATACCTTGCGGAAGATGAAGCAGTGGAAGGTGGACAAAGGGGTCTTTTTGAACATTGCCACGAAGCCTTCTCAGCAGCGGACCATCAATGACCGCTGTCTGTCCATGAACGATCCGCGCATCATCCCGTTTGGCTCGGTGCATATAGACAGCGAAGATCGGCTGGAGGAGCTGGAGCGGGTGAAGAAGCTGGGGATGAAGGGCATCAAGCTGCATCCGGATTATCAGGGGTTCTTCTTTGATGATCCGCGCGCATATCCGGTCTATGAACGGTGCGCTGATCTCGGTCTGATCGTGGTCATCCATGCCGGCAGCGATCCGGTGTCGCCCGGGGTGATCCATGCGGACCCGCAAGCCATCGCCCGCGTCCTTGACCGGTTTCCCAGGCTGATCCTGGTCGCCGCGCATTTTGGCGGGACAGACTGCTGGGACGATGTGCTTCGTCATCTTGTCGGCAAACAGGTGTATCTGGATACGGCGCTTTCTGCTGGAAACATCCCCGCTGATACCGCGCGGCAGATCATTCGTGCGCATGGTGCGCATCGGATCTTGTTTGGCAGTGACTGTCCATGGCACAGCTCGGCCATGGATGCAGAGTTTATCCGCTCATTGGGCTTGAGCGAACAAGAAGAAGAGCAGATCTTCTATCAGAATGCCTGCGCGCTGCTGGGAAGGGATCAGATCTAGCTGCGGTGAGCAAGACAGTGTCGTCTGTCTTGGCGCTGCGGCTTTTTCTCTTTTCTGCGCAGGCCGTTCGTCCATGGAAGGCGTGCGGATCCCGCGACTTACCGCTTTTGGCGCGCCTTGTGTGGTTCATGCCGCAAAACATGGTTTTTGTTTGTATTTTTATGTCGGCGGCTCTATAATAAAGCAAGAGAAAGAGGTGCAGAAAAATGAATGAGATCATGAGACGGACAGAACAGCTTCGCGCGCAGATGAAGGCGCACGGAGTGGATGCCTACATCGTGCCGACATCTGATTTTCACGAAACAGAATATGTTTGTGATTATTTCAAGGCAAGGGCATATATGAGCGGATTCACCGGTTCGGCAGGAACGTGTGTCTTTACCGCAAAAGAAGGGAAGCTGTGGACGGACGGCCGTTATTTCATCCAGGCTGCCAAGCAGCTGGAAGGCAGCGGCATCGATCTGATGCGCATGGGCGATGAAGGTGTGCCGACGATCGAAGAGTATTTGCTGGACGCTCTGCCTGAGCATGCCGTTCTGGGCTTTGACGGCCGCGTCATGAACACGGCCATGGTGGAAAAGCTGGAAAGCGTGCTGCAGGCGCGCGGAGCGAAGATCAGCTGTGATATGGATCTTGTCGGGGAGATCTGGACGACACGTCCGGCGTTCCCGGCCACACAGACGTTTGAACTGGATGTCAAGTATACCGGCAAAAGCGCAGGGGAGAAACTGGCAGAAGTCCGCAAGGCCATGCAGGCAGAAGGCGCAGATACCCACATCATCACCCGTGTTGATGACATCGCCTGGCTGCTCAACATGCGCGCGGATGACGTTCCTTGTTTCCCGGTGGCATTGTGCTATGCGATCATCTATGCGGATGATGCCGTGCTCTATATCCATGCGGATCGGCTGAGCGATGATCTGAAACAGACATTTGCACAGATCGGCGTGCGTACGGCAGACTATGATGCGATCTATGAGGATGTCAAGCATATTCGAGCAGGCAGCCGGGTGCTGCTGGATAAGGCAAATACCAACTACCGCATCGTCTCTTCTCTGCCGCAGGGCGTGGAAGTGATCAGCCGTCCGAATCCGATCGTGCTGATGAAGGCGGTAAAGAATCCGGTGGAGCTGGAAAATATCCGCCGCTGTCATATCCGTGACGCGGTGGCGATGACCCGCTTCATGTATTGGCTGAAGACCAATGTGGGAAAAATGAAGATCACGGAGATCTCCGCAAGCGATCAGCTGCTGGCATTCCGTCAGGAACAGGAGCTGTTCATCGAACCGAGCTTCGACACCATTGCGGCATATCAGGATCATGCGGCGATGATGCATTACAGCGCAAATGAAGAAAGCGATGTGGAACTGAAGCCGGAAGGCGTGCTGCTGGTGGACAGCGGCGGTCAGTATTATGAGGGAACGACCGATATTACGCGCACGTTCGTGCTTGGTCCGATCTCTGAGAAATGCCGTCTGCACTTTACGACGGCGCTGCGTTCCATGATCCGTCTGGCACAGGCGCGCTTCCTGTATGGCTGCCGCGGCATGAACCTGGACATTTTGGCACGCGGGCCGCTGTGGGATCTGGATCTGGATTATAAATGCGGAACAGGCCATGGCATCGGCCATGTGCTCAATGTGCATGAGGCGCCGAATGGATTCCGCTGGCGCATCGTGCCTGAGCGCAACGACAGCTGCGTGCTGGAAGAAGGCATGGTGCAGAGCGATGAGCCGGGTGTTTATCTCGAAGGCGAATACGGCATCCGTCATGAGAACGAGACGGTCGTCCGCAAGGGCGAGAAGAATGAGTACGGTCAGTTCATGTACCTGGAGACGATCACCTTCGTTCCGATCGATCTGGACGGTGTAGATCCGGATGTGCTGACACAGTATGAGCGCAAGTGGCTGAATGAATATCATCAGGCGGTATATGATAAGGTTTCACCGTATCTGAACGATGAAGAGAAGGCATGGCTCAAGCATGCCACCAGAGCGATCTAAGCGGCGTTGAAAAGCAGACTGGTCAATGTGCGCTGTCCGGCATGCGGATATACGACATTTCTGAAAAAGGAAACGTATGTGGTCGCTTCCTTCGGCGGAACGATGAAGGAACAGCTGCGCAGCAAGGAATATTTTACGTTTCATTGCCCACGCTGTCATGAAGCCTCGCTTTACGCCCATCCGATGCTGTATTATGATGCGCAGAAGCGCTTCATGCTCGTGCTGAGCAGCGAGGACAGCGACTTGCCACATGAGGAAGGGATCCAGTGCGTGCATGTGCATACCGGCGAGGACTTCATCGAAAGCCTGCGGTTTCTGGACGATGGGTTCTGTCCGCCGCAGATCGACTGGATCAAGGCACGGCTGCAGAGACGCTATCCTCAGGCGAAGATCACTTACGATTGCCTGGAGAATGGGTGCTTGTGGTTTATGATCGAGGAAGGTAGTGTGCAGATGCCGGCAGGCGTGCCTGTGCAGATCCTCGATGATGGAAAACATCTGTTTTCTGATCGCTGAAGCTGACATAAAGAAGAAAAGTGGTCTGATGGCATGCCGTTCATCAGACCGCGTTTTTTGTCAGCCTGCATCAGCGATGATCGCAGAGACAGGGAAGCGTCTGTTCATGCGGCATGAGCACCGTCAAAGAGAAAAAACGACACAGCTGAAATTTTTTCTTGACAACTGAGAGAAAAATAGATAGAATATCTGTGTCGATGGGGTGTTAGCTCAGCTGGGAGAGCACCTGTTTTGCACGCAGGGGGTCAGGAGTTCGATCCTCCTACGCTCCACCATGATAAAAAGGACACGCTGATATCAGCGTGTTTTTTTATTTTATGATTATAGAGAAGAAAAGAGGCCGGCTTGTGCTGGCCTCTTGGATCATGATCATCCGCGCAGCTTGTGCTTGATGCCGCGCAGGGTATCGTATATGTGATTGATCGTCGGGTGGATCACATAATGGAAATCACCGACCAGTTCTTCGATCTCGCCCTGGAATCCTTTCTTGAACAGATAGACGCCGTAATCTGGGGCATCCGGGTCAAAGATCCCGCTGGTGCCGTACAGGTTGTAGCGTTCCTGTCCTTTGGCGATGCCTTCCTGCATCATCTTCCAGTGCATGGCATAGGGAGAAGCGAATTTCATGTATTTGTCGTACACGCCGCTGAGCAGGCAGAGCGACTCGCGGCCGTAGGTGAACCAGACGCCGCTGGAGAGGACGAGCACTTCGCCGTCTGTCCGCTTGAGCTCCTGTGCTTCGCGGATCTTCTCTTCGAGCTGTCTGATCTGTTCCTGGGCAAGATCCAGGCGGGTGCGGATCTTGTGGCTCTTTTCGTTGACTTCCAGCTTCTTCAGGCAGTCAGCCTCTGTCTTTCGCTCCTGGCTGAGGTCATGCTCAAGATCAGCGATATAGTCGTCGACCTTTAATTCCGCATAGAGGAACTTGATGTATCCCTTGGGGGCGAATTCCTGATACAGCTGCTCATAGTATTCTTTGCTGCGTCCTTCGAAGCCGCGGCGGTCCTCGGTATGCTCCATCACTTTGATGAAGAGGTCGATCTGGTCTGCTTTCAGCTCTCTGACGCTCACATGGTATTTCTCTGCCTTGCGGATGCTGCGGACGGTCTTGCGTTCAAAGCTCTTCAGCAGCTCATCTGCGCTCATGCCGCGATAAGGGACGGTATAGATCCATCTGGGTTCATAATCCAGGTCGATGCCGCGGGTGAAGCCGAGATGATGATAGCCGAGGCGCTTGAGGTGCTCCACCACATCGCTGTGGTCGAAACCGCCTGCTACGCGCTCTCCGTTCAGATCGCGCTGGACATAAGGATAATAAGGGTCGATCTTCAAGATCATGCACTTGCGCGCTTTCAGAAAACGGATGAGCTCATGATGGAAGAAATCGAGCAGCTCGCTGTCTTCATAATCGATCAAGAAGCCGCGCAGCGCCTGCACCAGGGTATAGCCCAGAAAGACCTTCAGCTCGCTGAGCATGGCGGCAGCGATGATCTTTCCCTCATCCTTGACACCGACATATTCGGTATGAAAGCCGCGTTTTTCTCTGACATGCGCCATCTGCGGGGTCTGCCAGAAGCTGCGCAGCGGATGGGTATCCGCGAAGGCGGCGAATTCCTGTTCGCTCAATGTGGTGAATTCCATGTGAAACACTCCTTTGCACGTTCAGAAACAAGTATAGCACAAAAGGAAAAAATTGAAATCTGTTTTTGCGTGCCGTCAGCGCTTTGCATATCTTTGAAGGAACTTTTGGTAGGAATTGTGGTATACTATTATACAGTCTTTGCGGCCGCCGCTGATATGCGGCAGTCCGGACTTTCGGGAAGGTGATAAAGATGGCTCTTTCAACGCTGATTGAACTGAGCGAGAGTGAATATGATGCGTTTGCATCAGTGCATCCGTATGCGAACTTTCTGAATTCCATCTATTCTGGAAGAAAATTCGCCCTGCGCGGATGGAATGTCTGCTATGTCGGCATCCGCCGTGACGGCGAGCTGGCGGCAGCGACGCTGCTGGTCTATACGAAGCTGCATGGCAGCTATCAGTATTTCTACGCGCCCAGAGGCTTTTTGCTGGACTATACGGACAGCGCACTGCTGCAGGCGATGTGCGCAGGCGTCAAGCAGTTCGCGAAAGAACGCAACGGCCTGTATCTGAAGATCGATCCATATGTGCCATATCAGGAACATGACCAGGACGGCCATGTGGTGGAAGGCGGCTTCTGCAATCAGAAGATCGTAGACGATCTGCAGGCATGCGGATTTGAACACCAGGGGTTTACCCGAGGATATGACATGGCCAATCAGTGCCGCTGGATGTCCGTGCTGGATGTGCAGGGAAAAGATGAGGAACAGCTCCTCAAGCAGATGAACGCGCAGACGCGTCAGAATGTCAAGAACACCATCAAGAACGGCATCCGTGTGCGGGAGCTGGCCTATGATGAGCTGGATATCCTGTATGACATCGTCAACCGCACCGGGGAACGGCGCGGGTTCGAATATCTGCCGCTCTCTTATTATCAGCAGCAGCTGAAGACCTTCGGCGATCATGCGAAGGCATACTTATCTTATCTTGATCTGGACGATTACATGGCGCGGATCCATGCAGAACAGCAGAAGGAAGAACAAAACGTGGAGACCGCGCAGGAAGGGCTGCGGGAGAATCCGCATTCCAAGAACAGCACGAACCGCCTGAAGAGCGCGCAGTCTCATCTGGAGGCGCTGAAAAAGCGTGAGGATGAGGCGGTGAAGCTGCGGGAAGAGTGCGGCAGCATCGTTCCGCTTGCCGCGGCATTGTTCCTGTTTTATGGAAAAGAGGTCATCTATCTGACCAGCGGATCCAATGATCAATACAAGAAGTTCAAGGGACCCTATGCCCTGCAATGGGCGCTGATCCGCATGACGCTTCATCAGGGATATGATCGATATAATTTCTATGGCATCAGCGGTTTGTTTGAAAAAGACGAAGACGGTTATGGGGTCTTTGACTTCAAGCGCGGCTTCCATGCCGACGTAGTGGAGCTGCTTGGCGATTTCATCATGCCGATCCACGCGAGGGCATATAAGAATTATCAGCGGCTTCAGAAGCTGAAACATATGATCAGACGGTAAAGATTGAAGGAGAGATCGAAATGTATACATTCAATGAGAATGTAGCGCCTGAACGACATGATGCGTTTGTCCGACAGAGCCCGCTGTGCAACCTGCTGCAGTCTTCTGACTGGGCCAAGGTGAAAGAGAACTGGGATCATGCGATCGTAGGCGTGGAGGATGAAGAGGGGCTCAAGGCATCGGCCATGGTGCTGATCAAGCGGCTTCCGCTCCATTTTACGATGATGTACATCCCGCGGGGACCGATCATGGATCATACGGATGAGCAGCTGGTCTGCTTTTTCATGTCTGCGCTGAAACGCTGGGCCAAACGATATCACTGTCTCTTCATCAAGATGGATCCGGGGATCCATTACAAGGATTATCGGATCGAGGAGGGAGACGGGCCGATCGGCGAGGACATCCCGCTGATCTTAGACAATATGAAGAAGGCCGGCGCGATCCACCAGGGCTTCACGACATATATCGAGGAAAGCATACAGCCGCGTTATCAGGCCAATGTCTACGCCTGCGAGGACTTTGAGGCATCGCTTCCCCGGCATACGCGCCGTTTGATCAAGGATGCGGTGAAAAGAGATGTACGCGTCGTACGCGCTGGAAAAGAGCAGATCCAGGCATTCAGCGATGTGGTCGCGCTGACGGAAAAAAGGAAGCATGTCAGCCTGCGCAATCAGGAATATTTCCAGCAGCTGATGGACATATATGGGGATGACTGTTATCTCTTTCTGGCGGAAGTGGACATCCCGCAGACGCTGAACAGGCTGTATGCGGAAAAACAGCAGAATGACGAGGAGCTGGCTTCTCTTGGCGATGGCGCGCCGAAGAAGAAACGCCGGCTGGATGACATTCACCGCGCGCTGGCGCGCGACATCAGCGAATTTGAGCAGTTTGCGCAGGAATATCCGCAGAAGACCGTCATCGCCGGTGTCCTGTCCATCCGGATGGGCGATACGCTGGAGATGCTTTATGCGGGGATGAACGATCGCTTCAAGAAGTTCATGCCGCAGTATTATCTCTATACGGAGATCATGAAGCATGCGTTTGCGCGCGGATGCAGATATGCCAATATGGGCGGCGTGGAAGGCGATCTGAGCGATGGCCTGACGAAGTTCAAGGCGAATTTCGCGCCATATATCAATGAGTTCATCGGAGAGTTCGACCTGCCGGTCAACAAGGTGCTGTATCGGTTTGCGCACAGCGCATATCAGGTCAGAAAACGCGAGATGATCAAGAGAAATGAGGAAATAGACGATGAAGATTGAGATTCGGACGCTGCAGGATACGGCCAGGCTGGCACAGCGGCTGGCCGCGTTATTGAAAGGCAGACACGCGCTGATCACGCTGAGCGGCGATCTGGGCGCGGGAAAGACGACATTCACCAAAGCGCTGGGCAAGGCGCTGGGAGTCACAGAGACCATCAATTCGCCGACGTTCACCATCCAGAAGAGCTATCGCATGGCAGATGGCGGGACGCTGTTCCACATCGATGCGTACCGTCTGGAAGGGATCACGCAGGATCTGGGGTTTGAGGAATGCTTCGATGAAGGCATCTGCGTGATCGAATGGTCAGATTTCATCGCGGACGAGCTGCCGCAGGAACGGCTGGAGATCGCGATCGCGCATGGCGAGGGCGATGAACAGCGCTTCTTTACCCTGAAGGCAATCGGCGCGCAGTATGAGGAGATATTGGAGGGACTGGCATGAAGACATTGTGTATGGACACGGCGCATAAGAACCTGATCGTGGCCCTGTATGAAAATGACCGCATGATCTGCGGCATCGCCAGGGAAGCGTGGAAACGGCAGAGCGAGGACCTGTTTCCGGCCATCATCGAATGCATGGAAAAGGCCGGCTGGGACAGCACGGATCTGGATGAGGTCGTCATCACGGATGGTCCGGGCAGCTATACCGGCGTGCGCATCGCGATGACGGTGGCCAAGGTGCTGTGCACCCGCCTGAACATCCCGCTTTATGCCATCAGCACGCTGCAGCTGTATGCTGGGCTGGATCCGAACGCGTTGGTATTGATGGATGCCAGGAGCCGCCGGGCCTATGTCGGCATCCTGGAGGAAGGGCGCTTTTTGAAGGCGCCGTGCGTCATGACGCTCGAGGAGATCGAACAGCTCGCTGCGCAAGGTGATCTTCATCTCTATGGCGATGCGCAGCTGATCGGCCGTGAGGCGCTTCCTTCAGATTATCTGGACAATTTCATCGCGCTGCGTCCGTGCTATCGCCGCGTGGAGAACGTGCATACGCTGACCCCGGCGTATCTGAAGGATCAAAGCGCGTACCGGACCGGGACAAAATAATGATCCGGCAGATGAGCATGGATGATCTGCAGGCAGTGGAGGCGCTGGAGCAGCGCTGCTTCAGATCAAGCTGGAATGAGGAACAGCTACGCTATGAGCTGGAAGAGAATGCCTTTTCGCATGCCCTGGTGCTGGAAGAAGCGGGAGAGATCGTGGGGAGCATGATCTATTGGACCATATTTGAGACATGTCAGCTCTGCCGCATCGCCGTTTCTCCCGATCAGCGCAGAAAAGGATATGGCAGGACACTGCTGAACAGGCTGATGAGCGACGCCGCAAAAGAAGGCTGCGCGTTCATCACGCTGGAAGTGCGCGTCAGCAATCAGCCCGCCATCGCCATGTATGAAGCGTTTGGCTTCGTGCGCAGCGGGCGCAGGAAAAATTATTATCAGGATAACGGGGAAGACGCGTTCGTATACGCGTGTGCCGCAGGAGGTATAGAAGAATGAAAGATATCATCGTGCTTGGGATCGAGAGCAGCTGCGATGAGACCGCAGTCGCGATCGTGAAGAACAGAAAAGAGATCCTTTCCAGCGTCGTGGCGACGCAGATCGATGTCCATAAGGAATTTGGCGGCGTCATTCCGGAAGTGGCCAGCCGCATCCATGTGGAAAACATCTCCATGGTGATCGAAGAGGCGCTCAAACAGGCGGATCTCAGCGTAGCGGATGTCGATGCGATCGCCGTGACGCAGGGGCCGGGGCTGATCGGCTGCCTGCATGTCGGCGTGCATGCGGCCAAGACGCTGGCCTGGGCCTATCACAAGCCGCTGGTGCCGGTGCATCATATCGCCGGGCATATCTTCGCCAACGCGCTCATCACCGACCTGCATTTCCCATTGCTTGCGCTGGTCGTTTCCGGCGGACATACCGAGCTGGTCTATCTGAAGGATGAAAACAGCTTTACGGTGCTGGGAGAAACGCAGGATGATGCCATCGGGGAAGCGTTTGACAAGGTGGCCAGGGTCATGGGACTGCCGTATCCGGGCGGCCCGCAGATCGATAAGCTGGCCAAGGAAGGTCATCCGGTCTATGCGCTGGCAAAGCCGAAGACGGAGAATCCGATGGATTTCTCGTTCAGCGGGCTCAAGAGCAGCGTGCTGCAGTTCATCAGCCGCTGCGAGCGGAAAAATGAGACGTTCGTTCCGGCGGATCTGGCTTGCAGCTTCCAGGAAACTGCGCTGGAGGCATTGCTGCAGCGTGTCAGATATGCCCTTGATCATGTGGAAGGCATCCGCCATTTCGTCGCGGCAGGCGGTGTGGCGGCCAATTCCAGGCTGCGCGCCTTGATCAGTGAGGAGATCGCGCCGCGCTATCCGGACATTCAGTTCACCATCCCGCCGCTGTCCTGCTGCACCGACAACGCCGCCATGATCGCTGTGGCCGGCACCATCGCTTATCAGCATGGCAGACGTGCGGATCTCGGCATCAGCGCTGATGCCGGACTGCCGCTGCAGTAACTTGGTAAGAATCGCGAGACTGCGGTTCTTCTTTTTATGATTTTCCAGAAATTGAGCGGGCATGAATCTTTTTTCAACTGCGGGCAGTTATGATAATTGATGATGCCGGAAATGCAGGATGTTCATGGAATGTTAAATTTCTGTAAGAATAAATGAATTTTCCGGATATTATGATATGATGAGACACACGCGGGGTGAGGGCATGGAAGAAATCAGAGGACTGACAAAAGAGCAGGTGGAATCACGCATCCGGGAAGGGAAGGTCAATCTCTCTCCCAAACCAGTCGTGAAGAGCTATCGCCAGATCATCGTTGAACATACATTCAATCTGTTTAATGCATACAATTTCTGCATTGCGCTGGCATTGGTGGCGGTCAAGGCATGGACGAGCCTGTTTTTTGTCGTCATCGTCAGCTCCAATGCGTTTCTGCGGATCTATCAGGAAATCAAGTCGCGCAACATGGTGGCCAAGCTGAATTTGATCATCTCGCCGAAGACCACGGTCGTGCGCGAGGGGGAAAAGCAGGAGATCCGCAATGAGGAGATCGTGCTCGATGATGTCATCTATCTGAAGAGCGGCATGCAGATCGCTTCTGACTGTGTCGTGCTGGATACGCCGGTCGAGGTCGATGAGTCGCTGCTTTCCGGTGAGGCGGATCCGGTGCTCAAACAGCCGGGAGATCATCTGCTTTCCGGCAGCTTCCTGCTTTCCGGCGCATGTCATGCCCGGGTGGAGCATGTCGGCGCGGACAATTACGCCGCCTGCATCGCCAATGAGGCACGCAAGCGTAAGCCGGTCACTTCTGAGATGGTGCGGGTGTTCAGCCGGGTGACCAGGATGACGAGCTTTCTGGTCGTGCCGCTGAGCGCGCTGATGCTGTTTGAGGCGCTGGTGCTGCGGGAGCAGCCCATCGAGACGACGGTGGTCAACACGTCCACGGCACTGTTGGGCATGCTGCCGGTCGGGCTGGTGCTGTTAGCCAGCATCTCCATGATGGCCAGCGTCGTGCGCCTGGGCCATAAGAATGTCGTCGTGCAGGAGATGTTCAGCATCGAGACGCTGTCGCTGGCCGATACGCTGTGTCTGGACAAGACCGGCACGCTGACGCAGGGCAAGATGGAGGTGCAGAAGGTCAAGCCGCTGAACGGGCATAGCGAGCAGGAGGTGCAGGACATCATGATCTCCTTCATCCGCGGCAGCTTAGACAGCAACGCCACCTTCCTGACGATGGCGGATCATTTCAAGGGGGATGCCGTTTATGCCTGCGGCGAACGGGTCTCCTTTTCTTCGGCGCGCAAATGGAGCGCGCTTGAGCTGAAGGGGCTGGGCACGCTGGTGCTGGGCGCGCCGGAGTTCATCCGTCCGGATCTTGTGTTTGATGAAGAGATCGAGTCTGCCCGGGCAGATGGTGCAAGGGTGCTGCTGGCGGCGCTGGCCGGGGAGTTTGCGGGCTTTCAGGACAGGCTGAGCGAGGCAGAACCGATCGCTGCGATCATCATCAGCGATCCGCTGCGGGAAGACGCTGCCGAGTGCATCCGGTTCTTCCAGGAAAATGAGGTGGACATCAAGATCATCTCCGGCGACAATCCTAAGACGGTCAGCGCGCTGGCCCGGCGGGCTGGTGTGCGCGGGGCGCAGCATTGCGTAGATGCCTCGCTGCTGCAAAGCGATGAGGAGATCGAAGAAGCCATCCTGAATCACTCGGTGATCGGCCGCGCTTCCCCTCAGCAGAAGCACAAGATGATCCTCACCTTGCAGCAGCGCGGGCATAAAGTGGCCATGACCGGAGACGGCGTGAACGATGTGCTGGCGCTCAAGGATGCGGATGTATCCATCGCCATGGGCAATGGCTCAGACGCTGCCAAGCAGATCTCACAGTTCGTCGTCATCAACGGCGAGCTCAGCACGCTGGCAGAGGTGGTCAAGGAAGGCCGGCTGGATACGAACAATGTGACGCGGTCCGCTTCCATGTATTATCTGAAGACCATCTATACGATCTTGATCTCCCTGATCATCCTCGTCCTCAATATCCCTTATCCGTTCATCCCCTTTCAGATGACGCTGCTGGATAACTTCGTGGCCGGATTCCCCTCGTTCATGATCTTGTTCGAGCGCAACATCGAGCGGCAGAAGGAGTCGATCGGGCGGCATGCCCTGCGCTATTCGCTGCCCAACGCGCTGGCCATCGTCATGGCCGTCATCGCTGTGCATCTGATCGGAACACAGGCAGGGCTGAATCAGCACGAAGTCTTCACCATCTTATATTTCTCGACGTCACTGCTCTCTATTCATATGATCTACCGTATCTACAGCCCGCTGAACTGGTATCGCGCGCTCGTGCTCGTGCTCGATGTCATCGGCTTCATCCTGGCTTCGCTGCTGTTCTATGACTGGCTGCAGCTGGCTGAGATGAGCGTGACGCTGGCGGGGTATATCGTGATCATCGTGATCGCCGGCTTCATCCTGGCGAGCATCATCGCGCATCTGGTCAATCGTTATCTCGACCGCAATCCGCAGGTGAAGCCAAAGAAAGTCATCATGCGTCAAACGATGCCGGCAGAAAAATAGCCGGCATTTTTCTATGGTCTGTGATATAATCTGCACGTAGGAAATGAGGGGAGAACATGAAGATCCGTATTGCCAGGCTGGAAGATGTGCCGGCCATCGCGGCGATCTACCGCCCGTATGTCGAACAAAGCGCAGTGACGTTTGAGACCGCTGCACCGGATGTGCAGACGTTTCAGGAGAGGTTCTTGGGGATCGCGGCCGTTTATCCATGGCTCGTGGCGGAGGATGATCAGGGGATGATCGTCGGCTACGCCTATGCTTCCCGGGCATTTGCGCGCGCAGCGTATGACTGGGTCGCAGATCTGGCCATCTACTTCAAGATGGATCACGATCACCATGGCATGGCGCGCCCGCTGTATGAGACGCTGATGGCGCTGCTGAAGCGGCAGCAGGTGCATACGGTCTATGCCTTGATCACAGCGGACAACCGTAAAAGCTTGCGCTTTCATGAAAAGCTGGGCTTCACGCCGGCAGGCGTGCTGAAGAAATGCGGATTCAAGCTGGGATGCTGGCATGATGTGGCCTGGCTGGAGAAGGCCCTCATCGATCATGCGGGATCCCCATCCCCACTGATCCCGTTTGCTCAGCTGAAGCAGGCGGAGATCGAAGCGGTCATCACACAGAAAGGAGCCGGAAAAAATGAGCACGATAGATGAATTGAAGGCACGCAAGAGCGTGCGTGTGTTTGAAGAACGAACGATCAGCGAGGAGATCAAGGAGCAGCTGTATACGGCGGCATTCGAAGCGCCGACCGCAGGCAACCAGATGCTTTACAGCATCATCGAGATCACGGATCCGCAGCTGCTGGCACAGCTGGCAGAGACCTGCGATCATCAGCAGTGGATCACGAAGGCGCAGCTGGCCGTCGTCTTCGTGGCGGATCACCGCCGCTGGCTCGACCTGTATGCGGCAGCCGGCTGTGCGGCGCGCCGTCCTGGCGTCGGCGACATGTGGCTGGCGCTGAGCGATGCCAACATCGCCGCGCAGAATATGGTGTGCGCCGCCTGGTCATTCGGCATCGGCAGCTGCTATATCGGCGATATCATCGAGCAGCACGAAACGGTCAAGCAGCTGCTTCAGCTGCCGGATGAAGTGATGCCGGCATGCATGCTCGTCTTCGGCTATCCGACCGCGCAGCAGCGAGAACGCCGCAAGCCGGCCCGTTTCCACCGTGACTACATCGTGCACCAGAACGCGTATCAAACGATGAGCCCGGAAGAGCATCGCTTCTTCTATGAGGAGCGCGCTCAGCGAAACGGCGCCCCGATCAACGATGTTGAGGCACAGGTGAAGGCATTCTGGAAGCGGAAATACGAAAGTGAGTTTTCCAGGGAAATGAACCGCAGCGCCAGCGCGTACCTGAAGCCGCTGCGCGAAGGAGAAGAAGAGTGACGCGCGTCGGCTGGATCGGCGCCGGCATCATGGGCAAGGCCATGGGCCGCAATCTGATGAAGCATGGCTTTGAACTGCACCTGTATGCCAGACATCCGCAGAAGGTGCAGGATATCGTGGCGGAAGGCGCGATCCTGCATGATTCCATCGCGTCATGCGTGCGCGCCTGCGATGTGGTGATCACCATGGTCGGCTTCCCCGATGATGTGCGCGAAGTGTATATGGACGAAGGCGGGATCTTCGCTCATGCGCGCGAGGGACAGCTGCTCATCGATATGACGACTTCTTCGCCGAAGCTGGCGCAGGAGCTGGCACAGCTGGGCAGGGAGAAGGACCTGCGGGTGCTCGATGCGCCGGTGACCGGCGGTGATGCCGGTGCCAGAGAGGGCACGCTCACCATCCTCATCGGCGGCAGGGAAGAAGACGCAAAGGCCGCATGGCCGCTGTTTGAAGCGATGGGCCGGCACATCCATCATTGCGGAGAAGCCGGATGCGGCCAGCACATGAAGCTCGCCAATCAGATCATGATCGCCGGCGCGCTCAGCGGGGTCAGCGAGGCGGCAGCCTATATCCAGAAGCAGGGAATGGATCCGCAGGAGATGATCGACGACCTGAAGGCAGGCGCCGCCGGATCAAGGCAGCTTGAGCTGCTCGGCCCGAAGATGGTGCGGCATGACTTTGCCCCGGGCTTCTTCGTCAAACATTTCATCAAAGACATGCGCCTGGCCGATGCGGAAGCAAAGGAAGATGGCCTGCAGCTCAATGTGCTGCAGACCGTGCTGGACAACTTTGAACAGCTGGCAGAAGAAGGGCATGCGGATGATGGCACACAGTGCCTGATCACACGGTATCTGAAATATTGAATGCTTGTAAAAAAAGACTTTTTTTGTTATCATTGAAATGGTCCCTTTGTCAAGGACAAAATTCTGACAGTTGATGCCTGGAAGCCAT
>ERZ827423.145-NODE-145-length-97238-cov-6.801735_pt1 | contig 97238 bp, 81 predicted proteins | sample MGYA00519775_ERZ827423 | MGnify/ENA primary metagenome ERZ827423 (study PRJEB31778, sample SAMEA3449296) | human gut metagenome | biome: human gut; feature: human-associated habitat; material: faeces | place: United Kingdom | collected 2010/2012 ... | reverse complement strand
TAGTGCGCATAATAAGCGTTGGTTAGGTGAAAGATTGATAGAAGAAGCAAAAAAGGAAGAGGCGAGGACTTCATTGTCGGCGAGTAAATTTTATGGGGTATGGAGCGATGCTGATTTCCCTGAATTGAGTGCGGATAAGATGTCAGAGGAAATTAAAGCAAGCCGTAAGTTTAATGATAGAATAAAAGCGATGCTATAGATTTATATACGCAAGTCCGGGATAAAAGTCAGGATGAAACCTGTTGCAATACAGCCTTGAAGAGGCTGCGGATAGTTAACCTGCGGCTTCAGCCGTAGGATGGAAGCGATGGAGAGCCATCGACCCTATAAGGGTCGCGCACGGTATCAATGCATCGGTGCGCAGCCTCCATAAGGCTTATCTGTTGATAGGTTGTACGGCGATTGTCCATAATATGGTTTCGGTTGCAGAAAATTTGAAAGATTTTTATTGGTGTCCGCTAAAAATATGGATATTCGGTTTATGGGATGCAATGCGCTGCCGCCGATGAAGCCAGCCCCATGGGGGCTGTTGCTGCGTAACCCGCGGCCTTGGCCGTGGGTAGAAAACGGTAAAAGACATCGGCCTCGTGGAGGTCGCACTTGAAGCAACTATGCTACGGGTGCGACCTCTATGAGGCCGTGTTGTGGTCAGGACTGCCTTACCCCAAGCCGCGCTCCGCCACGGCTCCGCTTGCATGGGGTTACAAATCCGGAGCCTCCACGAGGCTCTCTTATCTCCAAGGCAAGCCCGCTTCACGCAGAGGCATATTAAGGACCTTTTTGAATGAACACAATGCAACTACTCCCTGATTTTTTGGCGACACCAATAAAAGATTTTACGAATCTGATGAATATCAAACTTGAGAATTGGGTTAAAAGATAATTATTATCTTTGCAGGTGTAAAAATTATTGCGATGAGAAAAAAAGGATATTTAAAAAAGATTTTAACTGCGTTATTAATTACAGTACCGGTTATGACAAATGCTGAAAACATATTTTTCGAGGAGTTCAAGACTACTCATAATGTTGTGCCTTTCGACCGCATCGAGAAAAGTTCCTACGAGGAAGCGGTGGATAGCGGTATAAAGGTGGCTAAACAGGAAATCGACGCGATAGTCAACCAGCGCTCGATGCCTACGTTCGAGAACACCATCGTGGCTTTGGAGGATGCGGGTGCCCTGCTCAACCGCACGCTTATGACGTTCTATCCGATTCTTTCCGCCGACGGCGACGACGAGATGAACGCCATTTCGCTGCGAATCTCTCCAAAATTGTCGGCATATCAGAGCGACATATCTTTGAATGAGCGGTTGTGGGAGCGTATAAAATATGTATATGACAATCGCGGCAAACTAAATCTTGATACGGAAGATTCGATGCTTTTGGAGAAAACTTATGACTCGTTTCTCCAGTCGGGCGCGAATCTTAAGGGTACAGACCGCGACACTTACCGCAAGCTGACGGCCGAGCTTTCGGAACTGACGTTGAAATTCGAGCAGAATACAGTGAAAGCAACCGCCGCTTACGAGATGTGGCTCAAGAAGGAAGACCTTGCGGGACTTCCGGAAAGCAGCGTAGAGGCAGCTGCCGTGGCGGCAAAGGAAAAGGGGCGTGACGGCGAGTACCTTATCACGTTGCAGGCTCCGTGCTATATGGCGTTTATGAAATATTCCGACCGCCGCGATTTGCGTGAGAAGCTTTACCGCGATTATAATTCGCAATGCACGTCGGGCGAGTATGATAACAGGCAGATAATGTGCCGCATCGCCGAGATACGTATGCAGATTGCGAATCTTATGGGCTACAAGACGTATGCCGACTATAGCTTGAAGCACACTATGGCCGAGACGAAAGAAAACGTTTATAAATTGCTCGACCAGTTGCGCGACGCTTATAAGCCGGCTTGGAAAAAGGAATTGAAGGAACTTACGGAGTACGTGAACAAGCTGGAAGGCAAAAAGATGGACTTGCAGGCGTGGGACTACTCGTATTATGCCAACAAGCTGAAAAATGAGAGGTATTCGTTCAATGAAGAAGAATTGCGTCCGTATTTTGAATTGAACAACGTCATTGATGGCGTGTTCGGCCTTGCCACAAAGCTCTACGGTTTGCATTTCACGGAGAATCAGAACATATCGGTGTATAATCCTGAGGTTAAGTCGTTCGATGTTACCGATGCCGACGGCAATTTCGTAGGAGTGCTCTACACTGATTTCTTCCCGCGTGCCACTAAGCGCAGCGGCGCGTGGATGACGGAGTTCCGTTCGGAGAAGGTTGTCGATGGCGTCAGCCAGCGTCCGCACGTGACATTGACTATGAATTTCACGCGTCCTACGGAGGACAAGCCTTCGCTGCTCACGTTCTATGAGGTGGAGACTTTCATCCACGAGTTCGGGCATGGGCTTCACAGCCTGCTGACTCAGGCAAAGTACGCTTCGCTTTCGGGTACGAGCGTTTACCGTGATTTTGTTGAGGTTCCGTCGCAGTTCAACGAGAATTTCCTTACAGAAAAAGAGTTCCTCGACAGTTTTGCCAAACATTACATCACGGGTGAGCCAATCCCGCAGGAACTTGTAGATAAGGTGATAGCTTCCTCGCGTTTCGGCGCGGCGCGCGATTGCCTGCGTCAGTTGAGCTTCGGCTATCTTGATATGGCTTACCATACGATAACAGCTCCTATCACAGAGGATACGTATAAGTTCGAGGTTGACGCGACGAAGAGCGTGGAGCTGTTCCCTGAGGTCAAGGGATGCTATACTTCGCCGATGTTCAACCACATATTCTCCGGCGGCTATGCGGCTGGCTATTACAGCTACAAATGGTCGGAGGAGATTGAGGCAGACGCGTTCCAGTATTTTAAGGACAACGGCATCTTCAATCCCGAAATCGCAAAATCGTGGCGCGACAATGTGTTGAGCCGTGGCGGAACAGAACCTCCGATGACGCTCTACAAGCGTTTCCGCGGTCAGGAGCCTACTGTCGATGCTCTCCTTATACGCGACGGCATCAAGAAAGCTCCGGAGAAGAAATGACAAACAGCCAAGTTTGATTATAGGGGATTCCCTCTGTATCCGTAGTGGTGCAGAGGGAATTATTTATTATTGGTGTCCGCTAAAAAACAGATAATAGTTGTAGATTGTTCATTCATTGCGACTTAATACGCCTCTGCGTGAAGTGAGCTTGTCTTTTGAGGATGAGAGGAGGTGCGCTTTTTGACACACCTCCTTACGCATTAACAGCCCCCACGAGGCTGGTTTCATCGTCAGCAGCGCATTACACTCCATAAACCGAATGCTCGTATTTTTAGCGGACACCAATAAAAGTTAATATGGTTATTGTCCTCCCCTGTTCACGAAGCGGAGCGGAGTTAATAGGGGAGGTGTCCCAACGGGGCGGAGGGGTTTTATGTCACTGTCGTGGCAGGTCATAGGTTAATGGGTACAGGTTAACCTATAACCCAACCTGAGCCGCAGGCTTTAACCCCTTCCCGGCTCCGCCGTACTTCCCCTATTAACTTCGCTTCGCTTCGTGAACAGGGGCAGACACCAGCCCGATTCATTGTATGACAACTTTCTAACGCCTTTGTGTGGCCTGATGATTTGGGTTTACCGTGGACTCGCGTATGGTTGGTGGAGCGTAAGCCGTTGTGTCGGCAGTTTGTACTTGGAAACCGGGATTTTGTGTTGTAGAACATAGTTTTTGGGAAATGTTTCGCATCGTAAACACAGCTTTTGTGAATTTTCTGTAAAAATATCGGTAAAATTGTTGCACGGCTCGATGTTTGGGTGTAACTTTACGTAGTTTAAATCTTTTAAACCAAGCTAACATTAACCAAAACTTAATCAGTATGTGTAAATTACCTGAACGAAAAAGAATTTCCAACCGAGGGCTGGCTGTAGCCGCAATGGCTGCGCTGTGCCTCTCCGGAAATTGGGGGGGGGTAGAAGTTAAGGCTGCTCCCGCTCCGCAGGTTGTGGCAGCCCAGAAGGCCACTATGACCATTTCCGGAACGGTTAAGGATGAAAACGGCGCGCCGTTGGTGGGCGCCAATGTGATGGAGCGAAGCACTACGCGTGGTATCGTTACCGACATCGACGGTAAGTTCACCCTCAAAGTCGCTCCCGGTTCTACAATCATTTTCTCTTATCTCGGCTATTCTACTGTGGAGCAGAAAGCGGCCTCCAACATGGACATTGTCCTGAAGGAGGACAACGCCTTGCTCGACGAGCTTGTGGTAGTGGGCTACGGCCAGCAGAAAAGGGCCAACCTTACGGGTGCCGTTTCGACGGTAAATGTCGATAAGGACTTGGTGGCAAAGCCGCAGATGGACGTGGCTAAATCATTGCAGGGTATCGTGCCGGGTCTTTCGGTAATCAACACCCAAGGAGGTATCGACGCGCAGCCTACGTTGACAATCCGCGGTGTCGGTACGTTGAGTAACAATGAGACTAGTTCGCCGTATATCATCGTCGACGGTATCCCTACTGAGGATTTGACTCTTATTAATCCGAATGACATCGAATCGGTGTCGGTGTTGAAAGATGCGGCCTCGACTTCCATTTACGGTTCGCGCGCTGCTTTCGGTGTGATTCTCATCACTACAAAGGGCGGTGCTAAAGACAAGGTTTCTGTCAACTACACCAACAACTTCTCGTGGGGTACTCCTTCAATCCTTCCGGATTATGCGGATGTGCCGAGCCAGTTGGAGGCTATGATGGAGGTTAACCGCAATGCAGGTACTTCCAACCCGGAATTGTTCGGTATGTATTTCAACCAGCCAATTTCCGCTCCGGGCACCGACCTCAACGGCAAGACTATGATTGACCTTGCTAAATTGTGGCAACAGCAGCACGGCTATAAGAAGGACGATCAGTACCGCAACCTGCGGCCGTACCAGAGTCTCAGTGATGTGGGCGACTACTATATTGACCCGGCAACAGGAAAGGCATTGTTCTATGCCGACTGGGATGTGGTAGGAATCAACTACCGCGACTGGACTCCTTCGCAGAGCCACAATATCAATGTCAACGGTACGAGCAGACGCACTTCCTACTACCTGTCGTTCGGTTACGACAAGAAAGAGGGCGTGCTTGCGGCTAATCCTGATGAATTGCACCGTTACAATGTTACGGCAAACATCCAGTCGAACGTGACCGACTGGTTACAGGTAGGTGCGCGCTTCCAGTATACAGACCGTACCTATACCAAACCAAACCCGATGGAGACTCCTTACCAGTATATGTGGCGTTGGGGAAGTTTCTTCTATCCTTACGGTATGATTGACGGTGTCGACCTCCGTAGTCCGTATGCATTGCTCAAAGCTGCGGCTGACGATGAAACCCATACTAAATTTACCCGTATGACCGGTTACCTGAAGGCAAATATCATTGACGGTTTGACATTAAATGCGGATTATACTTATACCAACCGTAACGTGTTTGTCGACGAGGTTAGAAGCCCGGTATTCGGTTATAACACATGGGGTACTGTAGATGCTCCGAGCATGTACAGCAGTTCCTCATACGTATATCAGGATTCCCGTTACAACAACCGCTGGGCGTTGAATGTCTATGCCAACTATGAATTTAATTTCGGCAAGCATAACTTTAATGTGATGGCCGGTGGTAATGCCGAGGGAGGCACGTACCGCATGCATTATTCACAACGCCGCGACCTTACCAACGTCAATCTTCCGGAGCTTAACCTTGCTTCCGGCGAGCAGCTTGTTGGCAGCGAGCATTCGCATTGGGGCACGGCCGGCTATTTCGCACGTATCAACTACAACTGGAACGAAATCTGGCTGTTGGAGCTGAACGGACGTATAGACGGTTCTTCTTCATTCCCGGCCAATGACCGTTGGGCTTTCTTCCCGTCGGGTTCGGTAGGCTACCGCTTCAGTCAGGAGAAATATTTCGAGCCTATCCGTGACATCGTAAGCAACGGTAAATTGCGCGCTTCTTTCGGTGAAATCGGTAATGAGGCGGTTGGTAACAATATGTATATCCAGACTATCGGCAATCCTTCAAATTCTTATTGGCTTGACGCCAAGGGCAGCCGCCTGACAATGTACGATTTGCCTAAGATGGTTTCCGAGACATTGACATGGGAGCGCATCCAGACTGCCGACATCGGTTTGGACCTCGGTTTCTTCAACAACTCTTTGAACGTTACGTTCGACTGGTACCAGCGCAAGACTTTGGACATGCTTGCCCCGGGTACTGTGCTTCCAGACGTTCTCGGTGCGGACGCTCCTTACGGGAACAACGGTTCGCTCCGCACTCGCGGTTGGGAATTGTCGGCAAGCTGGAACAAGCAGTTCGGCGACTTCAATGTCTACGTGAGCGGTAACGTGAGCGACTTCAAGACGGTCGTTACCGAATGGAACAACCCGACAGGCATTCTCAGCGACTACTTCTCCGGCAAGGTTTACGGCGACATCTACGGTTTCGAGACTGACCGCCTGTTCACCGAAGACGATTTCACTTGGGACGCTCAAGGCAACCGCACTGGCTATGCTCCCGGTGTGGCAAATCAGGACGGCTTGGTAGGAAGCGGCAACTTCCAGTACAGCCCGGGCGACACCAAGTATAAGGATTTGAACAACGATGGGAAGATAGACGGTGGCAAAGGAACAACGAGCGATATGGGCGACCTGAAGGTTATCGGTAACTCAACCCCGCGCTTCCAGTACGGCTTCCGTCTCGGCGGTTCTTGGAAAGGCATCGACATCGACATGTATTTCCAAGGCGTAGGCAAGTGGAGCCAATGGTCGACCGGCGCGTTCGTGATGCCGTTCTCCCGTGGTGCCGACGGTATCTACGAGAACCAGATGGATTACTGGACTCCTGACAATACCGACGCTTGGTGGCCGCGCCTGTATCCGGGCAACGGCGTAAGCGGTACGGTTTCGGGTGTTGCTACCGGTGCTTACAACTTCTATCCGCAATCGAAATATCTGATTGACCGCTCATATCTCCGTTTCAAGAACCTGACGGTTGGTTACACTCTCCCGCAGAACTTGACTAAGAAATGGTATATAGAGAAACTCCGCGTTTATTTCACGGCCGAGAACCTTTGCGAGCTTATTAACAACAGTTTCGCGCCGGTTGACCCGGAAATCGACTCGAGTGAAGTATCTGGCAATGGCAACGGTACATGGGGACGTATCACCCCGATGATGCGTACCATCTCGTGCGGTTTGCAATTGACGTTCTAACCTAACATTTAAGACAATAGAATTATGAAAAAAATATCATTAATATTCGGAGCGTTGCTCTTAGGGGCATTTACGTTCTCAAGCTGTACCGATATGCTTGAAAAGGAGCCGCTCGATGAATTTACGAACAATCCCGACTTTTGGAACAACGAGTCGTCGATTGAAGGATATGCTGCCACGTTCTATAACCAGTTCACAGGCTACGGGACAAGCGGCAACGGCGATTTTTATTTTCCGTCGCCGAGCGACAATCAGGCCGGCGCAACTTTCCAAAACTGGAAGTATGTCAATATTCCGGCTGCCAATTCAAGCTGGTCCGCCACTTACACGGAAATACGCCGCAGCAATGTGATGATACAGTCTATCGAAAGCTATGCCACATCGCTCGACGATGCCACCAAGAACCATTGGCTCGGCGTGGCACGTCTGATGCGCGCCTACCAGTATTGGGACTTGGTGCGCAAGTTCGGCGACTGCGTTTGGGTTGACAAGCCTTTGGATGTCAACAGCCCGGAACTTTATGTTGCCCGCAACGACCGCGACGAGGTGATGGACAAAGTGCTTGAAGACCTCGATTTCGCTGTTAAGAATATTAACGAGTCATCGTCGAAGACCACTTGGTCGCGCGCCATGGCTCAGGCAATGAAGGCCCGCATCTGCTTGTGGGAAGGGACTTTCCGCAAGTACCGCAACGAGCAGGAAAACGGTAAGGCTCCTGACGCTGCCGGCGCCACACGCTTCCTCGAGGCTTGCGTGGAGGCTTGCGAGGCCATAATGCCGGGTTTCTCGCTTTGCACTAATTATCAATCGCTTTACAATTCGATTGATTTGAGCGCAAATCCGGAAATAATCTTCTGCAAGGCTTATCAGAAGGACGTAATGGGACACTCCACGATCAACTACCTCTGCACGTCTACGGAGCAGAACGGTATGTCGAAGGATGCGTTCGACTCTTATCTGAAGCTCGACGGCACGCTCCCGGTTGACGGTGTTGACGATGTTGCGAAATTGGAATTGTCGGCTAACGACGGTCAGATGCACCTCAATATCAAGGATATTCTCGACAACCGCGACAAGCGTCTCGCTATGCAGATTGATACTGTGCTTTGCTACGGTAACCGCGGCTGGATGCGCCTGCCGGGCGGTATGGCAATGACTTCTTCTACCGGTTATTCTATCTGCAAGTTCGACAACTTGGATATGGAGAAAGATTACCGCGAGAACAACAGCAAAAACTACACTTGGGCTCCGTTGTTCTGGCTGGCAGAGGTCTATCTGAACTTTGCCGAGGCTAAGGCAGAGCTTGGAACTATCACGAACGACGACCTTAACAATTCCATCAACTTGCTGAAAGACCGTGCCGGTCTGCCGCATATCACGACAACCCCGGCCGACCTTGGCGACAACGATATGGGAGTTAGTCCGTTGATTTGGGAAATCCGCCGCGAGCGCCGCTGCGAACTGATGTTCGACAACGATTTCCGCTACTGGGACCTTATCCGTTGGCATCAGCTTGACAAACTCGACACCGCTAAGAATCCGGAAATCGTTCAAGGAGCAAACGTCACTAACGATGCAAATATCTCGGAATGCGGACGTGATGTAGTGGCAGGAAATTATCTTGACGCTTCTAACGGTATGAGCCGCACATACGAGTATAAGCATTATTTGTTCCCGATACCGAGCGGACAGATTACGCTTAACTCTAAACTCGGACAGAACCCGGGTTGGACGAAATAATGCCGGTCATTGGAAATGCCGCGCATTAAGAAGCATCGTCCATATACTACAGATGGTATGAAAAACGTGATGATGTGGTGTTTGTTCATTAAGCGTTAGTTTCTACAGCGCGGCATACACAGCAGGGAGGCACTCGCCTCCCTGCTTTTTTATTGTTCTGCTTTGAAAGATTTTTGTCGGACGGCAATAATTCGTACCTTTGCACCTGATTTTTAAGGATAGAAAAGATTGGTATGATTGCAGTTACAAATTTGGGTATGCAGTTCGGCAAGCGTGTGCTGTTTCAGGATGTGAACCTGAAGTTCACGCCGGGCAACTGCTACGGCATAATCGGCGCAAACGGCGCGGGGAAAAGTACGCTGATGCGCATATTGTCGGGCGAGCTGTCGCCCACGCACGGCACGGTGCAGCAAGGGCCGGGCGAACGTATGTCGGTGTTGAGCCAGGACCACTTCGCTTTCGACGAGTTTACGGTGATGGATACGGTGCTTCAAGGGCATACGGTGCTTTGGGACATAATGAAAGAGAAGGATGCGCTGTATGCCAAGCCGGATTTCTCGGATGCCGACGGCATCCGTGCCTCGGAGCTTGAAGAAAAATTCGCCGAGCTCGGCGGATGGAACGCCGAGAGCGATGCGGGCGCGTTGCTTAGCGGTCTGGGCGTGAAGGAGGACAAGCATTACATGCTGATGAAGGATTTGAGCGGTAAGGAGAAGGTGCGCGTGCTTCTGGCAAAAGCCCTTTTCGGAAATCCCGACAACCTGCTCCTCGACGAGCCTACCAACGACTTGGACTTGGAGACTGTGGCTTGGTTGGAGAATTATCTGTCGAATTGCGAGAACACGGTGCTTGTCGTGTCGCACGACCGCCACTTCCTCGATGCCGTATCCACCCATACTTTGGACATTGACTATAACAAGATAACGCTGTTTGCCGGCAACTACAGCTTCTGGTACCAGTCGAGCCAGTTGGCTCTCCGCCAGCAGCAACAGGCGAACAAGAAGGCCGAGGAGAAGCGCAAGGAGTTGCTGGAGTTCATACAGCGTTTCAGCGCGAACGTGGCCAAGTCGAAGCAGACCACGAGCCGCAAGAAGATGCTTGAAAAACTCAATATAGAAGAAATACAGCCGTCATCGCGCCGCTACCCGGGCATAATCTTCACTCCGGGGCGCGAGCCGGGCAACAAGATTCTCGACGTGAAGGGGCTGGAGGCTTCGGTTGACGGCGACCTGTTGTTCCGCGACGTGAATTTCGCCGTCGAGAAGAACGATAAGGTGGTGTTCCTTAGCCGTGACCCGCGCGCCATGACCGCTTTGTTCGAGATTATCAACGGCAACCGCAAGGCCGATGCCGGTACTTACGAATGGGGACAGACAATCACCACGGCCTATCTTCCGCTGGACAACACGCAGTTCTTCAACACGGACTTGAACCTCGTGGACTGGCTGTGCCAGTACAGCAGCGACACGAGCGAAATCTACCTGAAGGGCTTCTTGGGCAAGATGCTATTCTCCGGCGAGGAAGTGCTGAAAAAGGCTTCCGTATTGTCGGGAGGCGAGAAGATGCGCTGCATGATAGCAAAAATGATGATGACCGACGCCAACACTCTGATACTCGACTCGCCGACAAACCATCTTGATTTGGAGTCGATTCAGGCTTTCAACAACACATTGCAGGTGTTCAAGGGCAACATCCTGATGTCGTCGCACGACCATGAGTTCATACAGACCGTCTGCAACCGTGTGATAGAACTCACGCCCAACGGAGTAATCGACAAGATTATGGATTTCGACGACTATCTGACGGACGACAGGGTAAAGGCCGCCCGCGAGAGATTATATAAGAACTAAAAAAACAACAGGTTATGGTTAAACATATTGTAGCGTTTAAATTGAAAGGCTCCGCGGAGGAGCGCAGGGAGGTGGCTTCGCGGTTCAAGGCCGCATTGGAGGCTCTTCCGGAACAGATAGATGTGCTCCAGAGCATAGAGGTGGGGCTGAATGAGAATCCGTCGGAAACGTGGGACGTGGTGCTTACGGCGATTGTCCCGACGATGGCCGATGTGGAGAAATATGCGAAACACCCGGCTCACGTGGCCGCGGCGGCTTTGCTGGGCGAGTATAAAGAAGCCCGCGCTTGTGTGGATTATGAGTTTTGACGGGAAGAACTGCGTCTTGGCAAAAAAAACGGACAAGTTCAAAACTTTTGCACTTGATTTATACTATCTTTGCAAAGTGTATCATAAGGTATAAAAGATTGGGTTAAATCTAAAGATAAAAGAACAATGGCTGACAATAAAAAAATCAAAACTGCCCTTATCTCTGTCTATCATAAGGACGGATTGGACGAGATGCTCAAATTGTTGAACGGACACGGTGTGAAATTCCTTTCGACAGGCGGAACCAAGTCGTTTATCGAAAGTCTCGGATATGCTTGCGACTCTGTGGAGAATCTGACAGGCTATCCTTCGATTCTTGGAGGACGCGTGAAGACGCTGCATCCGAAAGTGTTCGGCGGAATATTGAACCGCCGCGACAATGAGGGCGACAAGGAGCAGATAGCTAAATATGAAATACCGGAAATCGACCTCGTTGTGGTTGATTTGTATCCTTTTGAGGAAACCGTGGCTTCGGGGGCTTCTGAAGCCGACATAATCGAGAAAATCGACATCGGCGGAATATCGTTGATACGTGCAGCCGCCAAGAATTACAACGATGTGGTGATTGTGGCTTCCAAGAACCAGTATGCCCCGCTGTGCCGCATCATTGAGGAAAACGGCGATGCCGTCACAAGCCTTGCCGACCGCCGTTTCTTCGCCAAGGAGGCGTTCGGAGTGTCGAGCTTGTATGACAGCGCGATATTCAACTATTTCGACAAGGACGACGCTTCGGCGTTCCGTGTGGCAATCGACGGCGTTTCGCACTTGCGCTACGGAGAAAATCCCCATCAGAAAGGAAAGTTCTTCGGACGGTTCGAGGATATGTTCGAGAAACTGCACGGCAAGGAGATTTCGTACAACAACTTGCTCGACATAGACGCTGCCGTTAATCTGATTTCTGATTTTACAGAGCCGACTTTTGCAGTATTGAAGCATAACAACGCATGCGGAATAGCTTCCCGCTCCTCGATTCTCGATGCTTGGAAGGACGCTCTTGCGGGCGACCCGGTATCGGCGTTCGGCGGTGTGCTTATCACGAACGGCGAGGTGGACGCGGCTACGGCGGAGGAAATGCATAAGATTTTCTTCGAGGTATGTATCGCTCCTTCGTATACGGAAGAAGCTTTGAAGATTCTTGAGCAGAAAAAGAACAGGATAATCCTTGTGTTGAAGAAAATGGATTTGCCGACAGAACAGTTCCGTTCTGTCCTCAACGGCGTTTTGCGTCAGGACAAGGACTTGTATAAGGAATCTGTCGCCGATTTGAAGCAAGTGACCGATAAGGCAATCACGCCGGAGCAGGCTGAAGATTTGCTGTTCGCCAACAAGGTGGTGAAGCACAGCAAGAGCAATGCCATCGTGCTGGCCAAGAACAAACAGCTTCTGGCAAGCGGCATAGGGCAGACTTCGCGTGTCGACGCGTTGAAACAGGCAATCGAGAAAGCTCATTCGTTCGATTTCGACTTGAACGGCGCAGTGATGGCCTCCGACGCTTTCTTCCCCTTCTCCGACTGTGTGGAAATCGCGCACAAGGCCGGTGTTACGGCTGTGATACAACCCGGCGGCTCTATCCGCGACAATGACAGCGTGGAATATTGCAATAAAAACGGAATCGCGATGGTGATGACCGGCATACGCCATTTCAAACATTGATGGACAAAATAATTGAGACAATATTATGGGTTTGTTTTCTCTGACACAAGAAATAGCCGTCGATTTGGGTACGGCGAACACGATTATAATCCATAACGACAAAATAGTGGTCGACGAGCCTTCGTATGTGGCTCTCGACACGAAAGGCCGGTTGGTGGCTGTCGGCGAGCAGGCGAAAATGATGCAGGGCAAGGAGAATGCCAATATCCGTACCATTCGTCCGCTGCGCGACGGCGTTATCGCCGACTTCAACGCCGCCGAATTGATGATTCGCGGGCTGATAAAGATGGTAAGCTCGCGGAGACGTTGGTTCACTCCGTCGTTGAGGATTGTAATCTGTATCCCGTCCGGCAGCACGGAAGTGGAGATACGTGCCGTGCGCGACTCGAGCGAGCATGCCGGTGGGCGCGACGTGTACATGATTTACGAGCCGATGGCCGCTGCCCTCGGCATCGGTCTCGACGTTGAGGCTCCCGAAGGCAATATGATTGTCGACATAGGCGGCGGCACTACGGAGATTGCCGTGATTTCGCTGGGTGGCATTGTCACTAACAAGAGCATCCGCATCGCCGGCGACGTGCTGACCGACGACATACAGGAGCACATGCGCCGTGCCCACAATGTCAGGGTGGGCGAGCGTATGGCCGAATTGATTAAGATAAATGTCGGTTCCGTCCTTACAGAGCTGGAGAATCCGCCGGAAGACTATATAGTTCACGGTCCTAATGTCATGACGGCATTGCCGATGGAAGTGGCTGTTTCGTATCAGGAAATCTCGCGCAGCATCGAGAAATCCATTTCGAAGATAGAGGCTGCCGTGCTTAACGCGCTGGAGAACACTCCTCCGGAGCTTTACGCCGACATAGTGCGCAACGGCATTTACCTTTCGGGCGGCGGAGCTTTGCTGAGGGGGCTCGACAAGCGTCTGACCGACAAGATTGGCATAAAGTTCAACATCGCCGAGGATCCGTTGCACGCTGTTGCGAAAGGGACAGGAATAGCGTTGAAGAACATCGGGCGCTTCTCGTTCCTCATACGTTGATGACATTTGTTGATGAATCGTATCAGTGCATAATTTAATTTCATTCCTTATACGGCATTCTTCGTGGTTTGTGTTTCTGATTTATGTGGCGGCCAGTCTGTTCCTGCTGTTTCAGAACAATCCTTACCAGCAGTATGTCTATCTGACATCGGCGAACAGCGTTTCAGCCGCTGTCTATAAGGGTGTGGGCAGCATAACCTCGTATTTCAACCTGCGTTCGATTAACGGCGATTTGCAGGAGCGCAACGCTTTGCTCGAGATGGAGGTGGTGAACCTCAAAAGGCAGCTCGACGATTGCCGGTTGCTTTTGCTGTCCGATTCGGTCAGCTTGCCTGATTCTGTAGCACAGTCGTATGATTACCATTTCGCGAGCGTGATTAACAACAGTGTGTCGAAACCGATGAACTACATAACCATCGACAAGGGCCGCGCGGACGGAATAGAGCCGGAGATGGGTGTTGTCGACCAGAACGGCGTTGTAGGGATGGTGAGCGTGGTAAGCGACCATGCCGCAAGGGTAATATCGTTGCTGAATCCGAATATGCGGCTTTCGTGCAAGGTGAAGAATTCGGAATATTTCGGCAGCCTTTATTGGGACGGCGCAAGCCCTTATTATGCCATTCTGGAGGAGATGCCGAGGCATGTGGTATACCATAAGGGCGATACGATAATAACGAGCGGCTATTCATCGGTGTTCCCGGAGGGGCTTATTGTCGGTACGGTGGAAAGCGGCATGAAAATGAAAGACGACAATTTCATAGCGTTGAAAGTGAAACTGTCGACCGATTTCACCCGATTGAGCACTGTGCGCGCTATAAAGAGCAAGATTTCGGATGAGCTTAAAGAATTAGAAAGTGAACGGTAGATGGCAAGGCAGGTAATACAGTTTCTGATATTGTTCGTGGTGCTTGTGTTGGTGCAGGTTCTTGTATGCAACAACATCAGCATCTTCAATGTCGCCACTCCGTTTGTGTTCATATATTTCCTCATACGTCTGCCGATTGACATGCGTATCAATTGGGTGCTTACGCTGTCGTTCTTTTCAGGATTGATAGTAGACGTGTTTTCCGACACCCAAGGGATGAATGCCCTTGCCTGCACTTTGCTTGGAGCGTCGAGGAATGTGATATTCGGGCTTTATGTCACGCGCAGGGACGAGATAGCCGATACCGTGCCGTCGATGAGAAGCCTTGGGATGGCCGTCTATATGAAGTATCTTCTCACGATGACGCTGTTCTATTGCGTTGTGATTACGTTTGTCGAGGCGTTTGCTTTGCATAATGCGCTTCTTTCTGTCCTGAGGGCTGTTTGCAGCACTGTGCTGTCGTTTGCGGTGATGCTTGGCATAGACAGTTTTGTCAATACGCGGAATGAAAAAGGATTATAGTTTAGAAAAGCGTAAATATGTCATCGGCGGGCTGCTTGTGGTGCTTGCCGTAATCTATTTGTTCCGTTTGCTTGAATTGCAGGTTTTTGAGACGAAGTACAAGGAAAATGCCGATTCCAACGCTTTCTTGCGTAAGACGGTCTATCCGTCGCGCGGGCAGATGTTCGACCGCAACGGCAATCTGGTGGTTTACAACAAGCCGGCATACGATGTGATGATTATCCCCCGGGAGGTCGGCGATTTCGACACTTTGGACTTTTGCAGGACTTTGCGCATATCGAAGGAGGAATTGCAGGGATATTTCGACGACATGCGCAATCCGCGGAAAAATCCCGGCTATTCTTCGTATACGCAGCAGGTTCTTATAACACATATCTCGGCGCAGGACTACGGACGGCTTCAGGAAAAGCTCTACCGTTTCCCGGGATTCTTCATACAGAAGCGCATATTGAGGGAATACGCTTACGAGGCGGGAGCCAATTTTTTGGGAAACATACGTGAAGTCAACGCCCGCGACATCGAGAACGACGATTATTACCGTGCGGGCGACTATACCGGCGATTTGGGCATAGAAAAGAGCTACGAGCGTTTCCTGCGGGGTGTAAAAGGTCAGGAGATACTGATACGCGACGCGCACGGACGCATAAAGGGGCGGTACGAGAACGGGGCGCGGGATGTGGCTCCCGTAGCCGGAAAGGACTTGAAGTTGGGGATTGACATAAAGCTGCAAGAGTATGGCGAGAGGCTTATGCAGGGCAAGATAGGGGCGATAGTGGCCATCGAGCCAGCTACCGGCGAGATTCTTGCGTTGGTGTCGAGTCCTACGTATAATCCTAAGTCGCTTGTGGGGCGTGAGCGCGGGAAGAATTACCGTGCGCTTGTCAACGACCCTTACAAACCGTTGTATGACCGTTCCATTATGGCGGCATATCCGCCGGGCTCTACATTCAAACCTACACAGGGGCTGATATTCCGGCAGGAAGGTATCATCGACCTCAATACGGCTTATCCGTGCTATCACGGTTATATAAACGGAGGACTGAGGGTGGGATGCCATGGGCATGAGTCGCCTATAACGCTGAAGCCTGCCATCCGTACCTCGTGCAACGCTTATTTTTGCTGGGGGTTCAAGAATATGATTGACCGCAGGTCGAAGTATGGCTCTCCGGCGGAAGCTTTCGAGGTGTGGAAGAATTATATGGTCGATTTAGGGTACGGCTATAAGCTCGGTGTAGACTTGCCGGGCGAAAGCCGCGGGTTTATTCCCAACAGTAAGTTCTATAATAAGATATATGGCGAGAACCGTTGGAGCGCGAACACTATAATCTCTGTGGCGATAGGACAGGGCGAGATACTTGCCACGCCCTTGCAGATTGCCAACCTGTGCGCTACGGTGGCCAACCGCGGCTATTATATAAAGCCGCACATCGTGAAGGAGATTGCCGACACTGTGCTTCCCGAGGAATACCGTACGAAGCACGTCAGCCGTATCGACAAGGCTTATTTCGAGGACATTGCGGAGGGAATGAGAATGGCCGTCGTCGGCGGTACGTGCCGCAATGCGCAGTTCCCGGGCTATGAGGTGTGCGGCAAGACCGGTACAGCCCAGAACCCGCACGGCAAGGACCACTCTTCGTTTATGGGATTCGCCCCGATGGTCAATCCGAAAATCGCTATTTGTGTGTATGTCGAGAACGGTGGCTGGGGCGCCACTTACGGTGTGCCTATCGGCGGACTGATGATGGAGATGTATCTCAATGGGAAAATTGCGCCGGAACGCAAGTATATAGAGGAACGCATATTGCAGTCGAATACGATTCTATATAGCGGTGTGAAAAAACATTGACAAGAAAATTATGCTCATAAACGATTTGGACGAGCGTAAATGGAAGACGCTCAAAAGTGAATATCTCATACGCCGTCCGTGGCTGACGGCACGGCGCGACACGGTGGAATTGCCGAACGGCAATGTCAACGACGAGTTTTATGTTCTGGAATATCCTGACTGGGTGAATATCCTTGCCATTACTGACGGCGGCGAGTTCGTCATGATAAGGCAGTACCGCCATGGCATAGGCCAGACGCGCTACGAATTGTGCGCCGGCGTGGTTGACCCGGGCGAAGAGCCGCTCGAGGCGGCCAAGCGCGAGCTGTGGGAAGAGACGGGGTACGGCGGCGGAGAGTGGGAGAGGACTATGGTAATTTCCGGCAATCCGAGTACCACCAACAATCTCACCCATTGTTATCTCGCAAAGGGAGTGCGCAGGGTTTCTGGCCAGCATCTTGAAGGCACGGAGGACATTTCGGTGCATTTGCTTACTGTCGATGACGTGAGGCAGCTGCTTTTGGACGACGGGATAAAGCAGTCGCTGATGCTTGCGCCGCTTTGGAGGTACTTCGCAATCAATAAATTGCTATGAATTTTGTGGAAAATAAGACAAAAACGGCTTAAATTGAATTTTTATAGGTTATTAGTTGTTTTTTTGTTTGGAATAACATACATTTGTCGGAGAATACCATAAACCTAAATATTTTAATTATGAATAAAGCAGAATTAATCAACGCGATTGCTGAAAAAGCAAACCTGACAAAAGCTGATGCTAAAAATGCATTGGACGCGACAATTGCGGCTATCACAGAGGCCATGGCTAAGAATGATAAGGTAGCTCTTATCGGATTCGGTACTTTTTCCGTAGTAGAAAAGGGCGAGCGTACAGGAATCAACCCGGCTACTAAGGCTAAGATTACCATTCCGGCTAAGAAAGTGGTTAAATTCAAAGCTGGTGCAGAACTTGCTGACAAAGTGAAATAATACAGATTGTTGTGTAAAGGTCATAGCGGGGGACGTGCAAACGCACGTCCTCCGCTTTCGTTAATCCCGGTGTCAAAGCCTTAGATTGCTTTTCCGTCTTGGTCGCGGATATGCTGGTATACGGCTTTCACATTGCACCAGAAATCGTTCATGCGCAGCAGGTCGGCCACGGAATAGCCGGTGTCATAAACGCAGATTTCGTTGACTGCATTGCAGATTCTAATACCTTCGAGTTCCGGAATCCATATTTTCATTTCGTGGTGGTCGATTCTATCGTCGCTGTTGTCGAGTTCCAGTTCGCTATCAGTCATTTCCGGTCTGTCGCTCTTGCGGAAACTTTTGGCGAATGACGCTCCGGCATGGGGCTTGTCTGCGCAGAAATCATAGCAGACATTTATCATATAATTGAAATCCGAGCTGTAATGTTCTTCATCCCCGAGTTTGGAGATGGAATTTTTTCCGTTGTATATAAACCGCAAATCTGCTTCTATCATGAAGTCATCATCGAAATCCCCGTCGATACCCGCCGTGAGATATTGCCGGTAAACTCTTGCCCCTTTCTTATACATGCGGTCAGAAAGTTCTTTAAGATAAGCGTTGATTTTCTTGAAATGCTCCAGTCCGGCGGGGTCATTGCGGAACAGCATGGCGAGGCGGTAGCGTCTTTCCCGTAGAAGGCTGAACAGCTTATTGCGGTCGATGTCCGGCGGAATCTCTACCCAGTCATCATCCTTGCGGGGTCCGACAATCGCTTTTATCTCCGATTCTATTTCCCGGAGTTCTTCCCTAAGTTGTTCAGGGTTCGCTTCTTTCTCGTTTGTTGCCTCTAAATATCCGCTCATATTGTTGCCTTAGTTGAGCAATTTATTTTTGAACAGCTCCATATTGAAGTCTTTGCATAAGTTGAAATTCGCCCAATATTCATCCATGGCGGCAATCCTTGCAATGTCGAAGGCGTATGCATGGTCGCGCTGGTCCAAAGATAGCAGGTAGAGCTTTCCGTTGCGCTCTTCAATGCGGACGGGAGCTACCGTGAAATACATTTTTTCTTCATCGTCAAGCAGGTAGAACAGTTCGATGACTTTGCGCTTACTGATGGCTGTCTTGATTTTTTCTGTGGTTGTTTTTAAGTTCATAGTGTTGTGATATTTGATTTATGGCAAAGTTATCCGCTGCTTGTGCCAAATATTGACATAAGTGGATTTTTTTTGAAATTATTTCTGCCTGTGTCACATTCTGGCATACCATCGCTGTTATTTTGCATCAGAATTCAGTAATAATAGTAAAACTATAGACGTATGAGTGTTTTGATTAAAGATGTCAAGGTGGAAATGATGCAATTCGGAGTGAACGGCAACACTCTTCCAAAGCGTGTGACAGTGTGTTTCCCGCAGGTCACGGTCAGTTATATGGACTCCGGGAAAGCTGACAGGATTGTCTTTCTCGATGAATTGTCGGGACGTTTCAAGAAATCGGATTATCGCGGCAAGGTGGTTTGCGGCGAGTTTTTCGTGCTTCTTTTCAAGGCGGAATGGGAGATAATTTCTCCCGACGGCAGATTGCTTGCTTCGATGCAGCCTTGCGGCGATGCCATCGCGGCGGATGAAGACCATTTCATCGTCAGAAACGGCAATGTCATAACGGCCTATGACATAGATGGTACGGATATCGGTAGCCGTGAGTTGACCGCCGAAGAAATAAAGCAGTTGGCTTGTAAATGAGTAGCTTATGGGACAGATAATAATAACAGTCAAGGCTCTTAACTGGACTTGTGGCAATATCGGGAATGTAAGTGTGTTGCTGAATGGGGGCTCATGCCGTATTGATTGGGGGGATGGGCATGTATCGAGTATTTCCGTTCCGCCGTATTCAAAAAAGCCGGAATGGTATGGTGCGTCGCATGCATATCCGGCCAGTTGTATGGCTGCTGAAGAAAGATTCAATATTTACGTATCCTCCGGAGATGATGATAATATCATAGGGATAGATGCCGACAGTGGCGAGATGGACGTTGACGATGTTGACATCAGAGGATGCCAGTCTATAAAACATTTCAGTGCATCACATCTTATCAGCCATTTCGACTTGACCGGCAATCCGGGAATAGAAACCGTCTATCTGCGTGGAGAGGCTTGTCTTTGGGCAGATTTCTCGAATAGCGTGGAGCTCCGGGAATTGATATTTAATAATACTGGCGGCGGGCTGTTTGATAAGGTGGAAAAATTGGATTTGTCGAAATGCGATAAGCTGGAATATCTTGACTGTTGCTATGCATGGGATTTGAAAGACATAGTGATAAGCAACCGTTCGGCTTTAAAAGAATTTGTGTACAACGACAAAACGCCATTAAGCGAGAAATCGCTTGGAATAATCAGACGTATCATTGAGCGCAATGGCGGGAAAATCACGAAAGAAAAAACATATTTCTAATGACCGATTCTGGTTTATGTTTAGAATGAGCATGATAGACAGTATAGTTGATTTGTGGAGTCCTCATACGTTTTCTTTATTGGCAGGTCGTCCACGAAAAGGTAAAACCACGTTCATAATATCTATGGCAAAGCATATTGCATTTGACAGGAATATGCCGGTATTATTACTCTCTTTTAATAGTAAAGACTATGTTGTAAAAAGATTATTGGTTAATGCATACGAACTTGAGACGTGGGTTGTTTATGAAAATGAACAAGGAGAAACGGAGTTGTTGGATTATACAAAATATGACAATTATTACGAGCCCAGCTTGTTCAGCAAGGAAATATTTAAAGATTGGAAAACAGTGGAGCGAATCATAGCAAATGATCAAAGACTTAGAAAAGTTCCGTTTTACATAGATTGTTTTGAAACTTATGAGGATTATGAAAGTATGGCATGGATAGGGAAAATAAGAGAGGACGTGGCAAGGTATAAAATCAAATATGTTTTCGTTGATAGCAATTATAGCCGTTATGAAAAATTCTATGGGCATTCTTTTCTTAGTTCTTTAAGACATTTGGCTGACGAGCTAGATTGTGCGATTATTGCTACGGCATTTATGTCTAAGGGTTTGGAAGATCGTTTCCCGGAATTATCCTCTATGTGTATGGACATAGAAGATTGTCGGCTTACCGATATGATTATGATTCTTCACGGACAATACCATAGTAATATAGCAATGGTAAAGGTGATGAAGCCGGACGGCAGTTTAATTTGTGATTTTGATTTACTTTTTATAAGAAAATATGGCAAGTTTGTTGATTCGGATAATAGATTAGAATAGATAACTAAAATTTCAGGAATTATGAATCGGGAGGAAGCGATGGAGTGTGTAAGCTATGGATGCTCCGATATGGAAATCAAGAAAGAGTTTTACGACGGTCTCGTCGAGGAGTATTTTTCAGGAGGAGGCTTGTTGGAAGAAGCGGATGATAAATCCCAGTTCTTCAAGATAGACGGACAGCTTGCCGATGCCGGTTTCTCCTGCATTGAGGAAGAAATAGGGGTGAACCGTTGTATGCGTAAATACAGGATTGCCGGCACCGGCGCGTATGTGGAGTTGTCTTGGAGATATTCTAAAGGTATTTTGAGCAGGGGTGGTGTCGGCTACCGTAACTTTCTTTTTCTGAGCATACATCTTGACCAATTCAATGGAGAGGACGATCCTGTCGACAGGGGATTCTATGTGGAAGAACGCAGGGAGGATGTCGCGGCGCGTTGCGCCTCGTTCGTCCGTGGCATTCCGCAATGGGAAGAGGAATGGGAAAGATTCGACATTGCCGGCGTACGTAGGGAAGTGGAGCAGCGGAAGTCTGCAATTAGGGCGAAATGTGCCGCGATTGAAGTCCCGGTGAGGGATTTTGTCCGGCGCATTGGGTTGCCCTATGATATTACGAAGTTGGACGACGGATATGATGTGTTTTTCCAGATTTCCGGCGGGATGTACCTGAAGGCTTCTTTCACGGCCGACAATTACAGCGAAGACAAGCTCCGAGAGTTGGAAAAGCTCGTTCAAACAGTGGACTCGTCATGCGGTCGTCTGAATGGTTGGCGCTTCAGAATGCGTACGGAGGAAGAAAATGAGGAAGATTATGTGACAGATGATGCCTACAGTTGGCATGAGCCGGAGTAGCCACATATTGTAATTTATTGGTGTGCGCTAAAAAATCCGGGTTGGGCTTCGTTTTGACATACGTTGAGGCTACATTTGCGGCTGTAAACGGTGCGGCGGCAGTTTCACGTCCGACAGTGCGTGATGCGACGGATTAATTGAAAATTACTTTGTTTGTGATGATATGTTTGCTATATTTGTGATACATATTGACAAACACGGAAAGTGTAAGTTTGTTCTCGCAAGCGAATCTGGAAAATTCAATGAAGAGGGGACGGGCGGACATTTTCCTGCGTCATATCATAACGATATGGGCGTGGGACTGCTGCTTATTTCATCTTCAAGGTATTCCAGAACCTGCTTGCTGAATGGGCTTCGGTGCCACGCTTTCCGCATTTTTGAGAATACAAACCTCTCCTTCTTTGGCATCGGGCAGGAGGCATAAAACTTCAACATTATGACTTACATTTTAAATTTTCCCAACGGTAATGTCCAGAAATATCCGGACAGTGCTACTCTGACTAACGCTGCAAGGGCAATGGGCGGAGAAGCGAAATTCATAAGTGCATCTGGCAACGACAGAATTTATGCATTTGTGCCTAAAAAGTAGTTTCTAAGTTGTAGCCAAGTCCGGTCATTGCATGAAATGCCAATATATTGGAATAAGATGGCTGGACTTGGCTTATTTGTGGATTGTTGAAAATTGATAGAATTATGAGTGAATTCAATGAAAACCAACCGGGATTCTATTATGGAATAGGTGGAGATATTGTGGATGGAGGTGTTTTCGAGCGTTTCCCGGAGCTTATACCTGCCGTGGGCTATCCCCATTATTGGCGTGAAGACAGAGCGCATAAGAAAATGCTTCTTGTGGGGGAAAGCAATTATTTTAACGATAATGATGCTCCTTTCAGCGATTTCCGTGACGCTGAAAAGTGGTACAAGGCTGATGAAGCTAAACTCATTCCTGAAAATCGCAAGACTGATGTAAGCAATTGGAAAAGCGGAAGACCTTTTGACAGACCTTTTAAGATTATGGATAAAGTCCTCTCTGAAGCAGGAATTGGGCATGAAAAATATTTGCTTAATGAAGCGGCATTATATAACTATTTTCTCCGTCCGGCAGATAAGAAAAAAGGACTCAGTTTTAAAAATGTCATTCAAGATATTGACAAAGAAGTGTCAGGCATTGCCTTGTCTGGAATAATAGGAAAACTTAATCCTGAAATTGTGATTTTCTTGAGTGAATTTGCTTCGTGTGAATTTACCAAATTTTGCGAACGCAACAATTTGTCATATGATGGTATCATCATAGAACATGTTGCTCATCCTTCCAGACAATGCTGGACTAAAGATGAAGGAAGCTGTGGATATGCTAAATTCGAGGGACTGCTGAAAAAGTACTGGATAAATAAATAATTTGGGAACTGATACTGATACTACTCGGCCTCGTGGAGGTCGTACTTGTAACGCTGTTGTTTCAAGTACGACCTCTACGAGGCCGATGCATTTGCCTGCCTTTTACCCACCGCCAAGGCGGTAGGTTATGCATCAACAGCCCCCACGGGGCTGGTATCGTCTGCGAATAGTAGCGCATTGCACCCACAAACCGAATGTCAGTACTTTTAGCGGATGCCAATAATTGACTATTAGATTTGACAATGCGGTACTATTTGCCGGTTTCAGAAGAAAGTTGCTTCATATAGTCGAACGTTTCTTTTAAATGATTGATGACACTGTCCTTTTTGCTATTCCACGCCCCTAAATCTTCGCCAATAACAGTTACAGGTAAATGTAGATAAACTCGTTTTTCACCCTTGTCGATAAATTGATTTGGATATTTAATTTTTAGTTTATCTTCGTATATGTCCCAATTATATTTTTCCCACACTGTGATGTAGCTTCTGAATTCAATTTTGCGGTCTTTATTTACTCCAAAAGAGCCTTCGATTCCTATCCGATGCGTGTCCCTGTTAAAATCAGTGGCAAGGTCCCAGCCATAATCTCCTTGCGGCCATATTCCCCAATCGGAATTTGTGCATTCCTTCATTGTGCTGCATAGTTCTCTGATGATTTCATTCTCGCTGTCAAATTTATGAAAAGAGTTTTCTATAATCTCTTTTAGAACTTTTACTTCACGATAGCACCCTTCAAGAAATTTCAGCTTTTTGTGGCTGTCGAGTGCAGCAAAGGGCTTATTATCGGGAGTTGGATACTCTTTAAAAATAGCATCAACGCCTTTTCTGTCTTCGTCAAACGATATTGTGTAATTATATTCCTTAGCTTTATCAACTAACTCTGTCATTCTGGATAATTTCAGCATATTTATCTTGTCATTATCCTGTTCGACATGCAGAGCCATACGATAGAATGGTTCTTTAAATAAGCTTTCTTTTGATATAGGATACCATTCAAAATGGATAATATCCTCAATGTCGTTATTGAAAAAAATCTGATAATAATCTTCGTCTCTCAATTTATTCGTTGTTAGTGTGTTTTTATCTCCCCAAATGAGCTTTGTAATACTATCCCAAGAGTCAATAACTGATTGGGCAATGTCATCGGAAGCATTGTCTAAATCATTTTTCAGCTTTTCGATATTGCTTGCACTGTCGCGAAGCATATTCCATTGTTCACAAATATCTTTGTCTTTCAATAATTTTTCTGTAATGGTCTTATTCATAAGTGTTCTTATTGGTTCTTCTGTTTTTCTTAAATTAAGGCGGCCTTCAAGATAGTCAATGTATTGTCGTATTCCGCTTTCGATTAGATTGTCTTTTATTTTGATTTCGGGCAAAATCTTTTCTTTCAACCATGGGAGGACGTGGTCTTTATAATTCATTTTAATAAATCTTTTGTTTTTAACAAGATCTTCCCTTAACCTATTAGGCAAACTATTAGATGAAACTTCTTTTGTCCCGTCTAATGTGAGATATATAATGTAGATATTTGATTCATTAACTCCGTGTTGCTTTACCGTATTGAAATATCGCAGAAGTTGATTGTCTTGATCAATAGCTCCGTTGATTTTATTTTCAATAATAATTGCATATTGTTTTGAAGAATCCTCTATAAGCCCATCTATGTTTTCCTTGTTGTATTCTATTTTAGGTCTGAATACTTGAGATAGCGTGAACGAAACCCCATTGATGTGCGACATCATTGATATGAATGATTTCAAAAACACATATTCTCCAGACGTATTGTAGCTTAGTAGTTTAAGAAGAATACGAGTATTTGCGTTTTCATTAGCATGCAGTTCTTCAATTACATTGAAATTGTAGGGTAATTTTTGTCGTTCTTTTTCTCTGAGGAGGGATAATTCCGATGCAAAATCAATCCAGAAAATGTCATCTGGTGTTTTAATATTGTCCATAATAAAAGATGTTTAGTGATTGTAAATTTACTAAATATGAAAATCGTTTCCAAATGAAATTCAGTAAAAGTTTTGACATCCAAAAAATGCTTTTGCTTGTGTCTGAATATGGCATATCTGCCCGTTTATTTTGCAATATGGTTTTTATAAGTAATTATTGTGTTTCATGGAAACAGATTTTTTGAATAAGGAAAACGCTCCGGCGGAGTATGTGTCCCCGGGATTGGATTTGCTTGACAGCTATGCAGATGAGCAGTATGATGTTACAGATGAGGAAGTGAAGCGGAATTGTGATGAAATCCGTGCAATCCTGTCACGGCATCAGCTGACTGGCTTAATTGAAATTCACAAAGGTCAGACGGTGACGCTTTATAAGGTTATCACGAAGAGGATTGGTAGAAAGCGGTCGGAACAGGTCGTTGAAGATTTGGAATTAATCTTCAGCAAGATTGTGCGTGCCACAATGGATGATGGAGTTATCTGTGTGGAAATCCCTAACGAAAGACCGTCGATAGTGCCGTTGAGGGAGATAATCGGCAGCGGCGAGTTCAGTAATTCCGGATACAACCTGCCGATAGCTGCCGGGGTTGAACTTGACGGAACTCCCAAAGTGATTGACCTTGCCGCTGCTCCGCATATTCTTGTCGGTGGTGCTTTGGGGCAGGGTAAAACTGTCTTTTTGAATTCTGTCATTACTTCATTGCTGTACGCAAGGCGACCGGATGAATTGAAATTCGTGCTTATAGATGCGAAAAAGTATGAATTCGGCGTTTATTCGAAATTGCAGCATTCATATCTTGCGACATCGCAAAATGGGCAGGGCGGTGTGCCTGTTTCTATTGTCAGCAGTTCTGAACAGGCGGAGGCTGTGCTTCGGGCGTTGTGCAAGGAAATGGAGGATAGATATAAACTGTTTGGCGGTGCATCCGCTGATAATATAAAATCATATAATCGGAAGTGTGCCGGCAGTGACCGCATGCCGTATTTGGTCGTTATAATCGACGAGTATGCCGATTTCGTGCCGTTCGAAGGAAAATGTTCAAGAAGCATCGTGTCGTCCGTATCGCAGCTTGCGCAAAAAGGCGGTGACGCGGGCATTCATCTGATAATCGCCTCAAGGCGGCCTGATATTATAAGCCATATCAGGAGCAGATTTCCGATGAGAATAGCTTTCCGGGTATCACAGATGGTTGATTCAAGGACAGTAATAGATGTCAGCGGCGCGCAGATGCTTGCCGGGAAAGGTGATATGCTCTATGAGCAAGGAAATGTTGTGGAACGGCTGCAAGGGGGTTATATTGACATGTCGGAAATGTCACGTGTGGTTGATTTCATATCCTCGCAGCCTATCTCGTCCGATTTAGTTCTTGCAATAGATATACGGCAGGATGGGAAAAAAGGAAAAATCGACATCGATCCTATGTTTGGCGAAGCAGTTGAGTTGATGTCAAAAAAGAAGGATTGCACACCGGAACTGTTGCAGGAGAGGCTGGCTGTCGGTTACAGCAGGGCATGCAGAATCCAGCGGCAGATTGATAGCCTTATGTTGGGCAAGGCAGTTGAATTGGTGTCGGGAACGGACATCTGCACGCCTGCCATGTTGCAGGACGGACTGCATATCGGTTATGAGTGGGCATGCAGAATCCTGCAGCAGATGGAAGATGCCGGGATTGTCGGTGCTAAAATTGTAAAAATGCCTATCCTGACAGGAGGGGAATGTGAATATGACGGCGGAGAAGATGTTGATCCCCTGTTTGACAAGGCAGTTGAGTTGGTGTCGGAAACAAATATCTGCACACCTGCCATATTGCAGAAAAATCTTAAAATTGGTTGCAACAGGGTGCGCAGAATCTTGCGGCAAATGGAAAAAGCCGGTGTTATCGGCGCGGCTATAGTGGAAAGGCCTGTACTGATTAATAAGCGGAGAGAGGGGCTATCCTCTTGACGCGATAGCCTCGGCGTGCTGCCTTACCTCGTCCCTGACATGCTTCGGAGCCAGTACTTCCACGTTATAGCCGTGTGAGAGTATTTCCTGAATGAAGTCGTATGTCGGGGACAGGTAATAGCGGAACACGGTGTATTCGTCCGTATTCTCGATTTCTTCCTGAGAGTGGTGCAGCGGCAGGGTACGGAAATACTCTTTCTGCGTGCCGTACACTTTCAGCTTGACGACTTCCGGCGGGCAGTTGTCAGGCGAGATTATCCCAAAAGAATTGTAGAAATAATCTTCGGGGCTGAAATCCTTGGGGACTGTGAACGTGTTTTCGGTCTGCCGGAACTCACGGATTCTGTCCAAGGCATATATCCTCAATACATCTTTGCGGGGATTCCTTGCCAGCAGATACCAGCGTTGCCTGAACACTTTGACGAGAAACGGCTCCACTTCCACGGAATACTCGTCCTGCCGCCAAAAGCTTTTATAGCGCATCACTACGGTCTTTCCGTCGCGCATTGCCTCTATCAGTGGGGTGAGGTATTTCTGACCAGACGGAATCTGCTCGAACAGTATCCTCCTTTTCAGGTGGTGGCTCTCGTTTATGAGGTTGTTGACGGCAAACGTGTTGAGCAGCCAAGTCCTGATCCCGCCCTTTTCCATATCGTCGGCGTTCTCGATGTAGTATTTGTAGCCGCCGCGCTTGTCGCAAACGATGCTGATGTCGAAGATTTCCTCTATGGCCTTGCGGTGGTTGTGGAATGTCTTCAGCGGAATGTCCAGACCCTCGCTCATGCTGTTTCTGAGCCACTTTTCATTGATTTCCTCGAATGTGATGCCGTGTGCTTGATAAATGGTGTCGACCAACCAGATGTACCTGTTGAATAAGTCTTTTGCCATGATTCTTTTTTTGTTTTTTGCAAAGATAGGTAAAAGATGTGTCAAAAAGTGGCATAAGCCGGATTTCCTGAATAAAAAAGGATGGGCTACCTGAAACCCATCCTTTTTGTATGAAGAGAATTGATTGCCGGTTATTTTACGCGCAGCACTTTGCCGAGCGAGAGCGTGGTGTTGCTCGAAATGCCGTTGAGGCGGCACAGTGTGGAGACTGTGGTTCCGTAGCGGCGGGCAATCTTGCCCAATGTGTCGCCCTTGCGCACTTTGTAGGTTTTCTTGGAGCCGCTTGCGCTGTAAGAGTTCTTTTTCTTGCTGACTTTAGCCGCATATTTGGCGTTGGCTTCCGGAGAGTAGTCGCGCGCTTTGGTATATGTCTTTTTGTTGAAAGTGTAGTAGTCGGTATGGGTTGTCTGGTTGGCGAAGTCGAATATACCCATCGGGTTGATTGCATATCCCATGAAGCGTGTCTCGAAGTGGAGATGCGGGCCGGTGCTTCGTCCGGTGCTTCCTCCTAATGCTATTGGTTCGCCCACTTTGACATCCTGATTCGGTTTCACGAGGAATTTCGACAAGTGTCCGTATACGGTTTCAAGTCCGTTGGCATGGCGTATTATGACATAATAGCCGTATCCTCTGCGCTCGTATTTCGTCAGGCGTACTTTCCCGCTGAAAGCGGCTCTGACGGTGTCGCCTGTCTGGAGTTTCAGGTCTACTCCTTTGTGGGAGCGGCGGAAACGCGGGCGGTAGCCGTAAGGCGATGTTATATATCCCGGCACAGGCATTGCATACTCGCTGACATCAATCCTTACATTGTCGGGGACTTCCATTCCCCCGTAAGGGTTGACCAATTGGCTGTTCCAGCTTTCTGTGTATATGTCGATTTCAGGCTCCTCTTCCTCTTGGAGGATTATGTCCATGAATTTTTTTGTCTCGTCGATTTTGATTTGTTCCTGAATGTCGCGCTGAGAGGCAATAAGCATCTCATGCATGTCGTTGTGTGCCGATACCGACCGGAGCTGTTGTGCATTTACCGGGAATGACAATGCGGCCAATGTCAAGGCTCCTGCGCCTAATATCTTGCCTATACTGTTGAAAATCATTACTTCTCCTTCCGTTGTTTTGTATTATGGGTTGTCAAATTTCGTCTTCTGCATATAAGTATTCAAGCATTGCCGGCTTGAAATCGAATATTTCCGATTTGTTGAAAAATCTCGCGAGTTCTATTTCAGCGTTTTCTACGGAGTCTGATGCGTGGACAATGTTCTGCTGTCCGCTCATGCTGTAGTCGCCACGGATTGTTCCCGGTTCTGCTTTCCTTGAATTTGTAGCGCCGGTCATTGCCCTTACGACAGCTACGGCATCGACGCCTCTTACACACATTACCACTACCGGCGAAGCCATCATCGACTTCTTGAGCAAAGGGAAGAACGGACGCTCGACAAGGTGCGCATAATGCTCGGCAAGTATCTTGTCATCGAGCTGAACCATTTTCATACCTGCGATAATCAGGCCTTTTTTTTCGAACCGGGATATGACTTCTCCCATCAATCCTCTTATCACCGCTGAGGGTTTTAGTATGACAAGCGTCTGTTCCATATTGCTTCCGGCGAGTAAGTTTGTAAAAACATAAATTCGACTTCAAATTTATCAATTATTTGCGAGACAGGGAAACGGATGATGCCGGGCATTGTCATATTTATAAAAATTTAAGGTATTGCGGATTCCGGTTAATTGTTTTTATGTTATGCCGTGCGTAAAGTGAATGGGGTTAACTTATTCTGCTCCAATTCACTGTCTTGTCGAAATGCAGGTGCAGTTGTTCGAGCAGTATGCGGTTTGCGGGCGATTGCAAGTCGGGGTCATTGTCGAGCACGGAATTGGCGCAATCTCGTGCCAATGACAGTATTTGTCCGTCGGTGGCGAGATTGGCTATGCGCATATTGAAGGCTATGCCGCTTTGTTGTGTCCCCTCTATGTCGCCGGGACCGCGCATTTGCATGTCGGCTTCCGCGATGCGGAAGCCGTCGGTCGTTTCGGTCATTATTTCCAGCCGCCGGCGGGTATCTTTTGTTATGTTGTGTTTTGACATCAGTATGCAGTATGACTGGTCTGCGCCTCTTCCTACGCGCCCGCGCAGCTGGTGGAGCTGCGACAGTCCGAACCGTTCGGCATTCTCGATTACCATTACCGAGGCGTTAGGGACGTTTACGCCGACTTCGATAACGGTTGTTGCCACGAGTATCTGCGTCTTGCCGGTCACGAATTGCTGCATCTGGTAGTCTTTTTCTGCGGGTTTCATTTTACCGTGAACGAAACTTACCTTGAATTCTTTGAATGTGTGGCAGATGTATTCATAGCCGTTTTCGAGGGCTTTCAGGTCGAGTTTCTCGTTTTCTTGTATCAGCGGGTATACGACGTAGGCCTGTCTTCCGAGCTTAAGTTGCTTGTAAATGGCTTGATTGACACGGTCGCGGCTGTTTTCGTACATAAGCAGAGTGGTTACAGGCTTGCGTCCCGGCGGAAGCTCGTCGATTACGGAGACGTCGAGGTCGCCGTAGACTGTCATTGCCAATGTCCGTGGAATCGGTGTCGCCGTCATGACGAGTATGTGCGGGGGGATGATGCTTTTGTTCCAGAGTTTTGCGCGCTGGGCGACTCCGAAGCGGTGCTGCTCGTCGATAATGACAAGCCCTAACTGTTGGAATTCTACATTGTCCTCGATTACGGCGTGTGTGCCGATTAGCAGTTTGACGGAACCGTCCGTCAGTCCTGCGTGGATTTCCTCCCTTTTCGACTTTTTTGTCGAGCCGGTGAGCAGTTCCACCCGTATGCCGATTTGTCCGGCAAGCTGGCTGAGCGATTCATAATGCTGCGTTGCAAGTATCTCCGTAGGGGCCATAAGGCAGGTCTGATAGCCATTGTCGACTGCCATCAGTGCCGACATCAATGCCACTATGGTTTTTCCGCTGCCTACATCGCCTTGCAGCAGGCGGTTCATTTGCCGTCCGCTTCCCATGTCGGCGCGTATTTCTTTCAGCACCCGCTTTTGCGCTCCGGTCAGAGGGAACGGAAGGACTTCGAAGTAGAAGCGGTTGAACGATTCTCCGATATGGCTGAAACGGTAGCCTTTTATTTTGGCGTTCCTGTTTTTGGCATATCTGAGGATGTTGAGCTGTATGAGGAACAGTTCCTCGAATTTCAGCCGCAGTTTGGCTTTTTGCAGTTTGTCGACAGATTCCGGGTTGTGGATATTGACAAGTGCGTCACGCAACCCCATAAGCCGGTATCGTGTTATGATTTCCTGAGGCAGTGTCTCGGGAATGTATTTTATTTTCTCGAACAGGTTCTGGATTAGCTGCTGGATTGTCCTCGATGTGAAGGAGCGGTTGCGCAGAGTCTCGGTGAGATTGTAGATTCCCCTCAGTCCGTATGGCTGGTGCTCTTCCTGAAATGTCTCCACTTCGGGGTGTGCCATGCTGTATCGTCCGTTGAAAATGGACGGCTTTCCGAAAAGTATATAGGTCTTGCCTGTCTGGTAGCTTTCGCGTATTGATTTTATCCGGTTGAACCATACTACGTCGATTGTGGCCGTGCCGTCGGAGAACAGGGCTTGCAATCTGCGCTTCGCGCCTTCTCCATGTTCCGTAAAAGTGATGAAGCGTCCTTTAAGCTGTATGTATGGCTGCTCTCCTTCAAGGTCTTTTATCTGATATATTTTGCTGCGGTCGATGTAGCGGAACGGAAAATAATATAGCAGGTCGTAATAGGTGCGTATGCCGAGTTGCTTGTCGAGCAATTCGGCACGCTTTGGCCCCACGCCTGTGAGGTATTTTATGTCGAGTTCCGTGATTTTGTTCATCCTTCTCGTCCGGCAATAATCGTTTCTGCTATTTTCAGGTCTATGGGACGGGTGATTTTTATGTTTCCCGGGTCGCCGTCGTAAAGCGTCACTGGGTGTCCGCTGAATTCCACTACCGAAGCGTCGTCGGTGAACAGCGGGCTGTAGTCGGCGGTATATGCTTCTTTGAGCGTTTTAAGGTCGAACACTTGTGGCGTTTGTACGGCCACCAATGTCTCGCGGTTGACCGGATGGCTTCCTTGCCGGTCAAGCTGGCGTATGCTGTCGGTGACGGCAATGGCAGGAATCGCCGAACCGCACATTTCGGCCGTTGCATATCCTTTTTTGATGAGTGCTTCAGTCGCTAATGGGCGAGCGCCGTCGTGTACGGCTACGATGCCATCATTGCCGTGTATGGCGGATAGGGCGTTGCGCACTGATTCAAAACGGCTTTTCCCTCCTGCGGCTATCGAGTGGGGCGTTTTGAAGTCGTATTGCCTGCATAGGTCATTCCACAGCGTGATATGTTCTGATGGCAAGGCTACGATTATTTTTATTGAATTGTCGTAGCTGTTGAAAGCATCGATAGTGTGCATCAGCAACGGCTTGCCCGCAAGCGTGACGAATTGTTTCGGCACTGTCGAGCCGAATCGGCTGCCCGAGCCTCCTGCTACTATTATGGCGTATCTTTCCATGATGCTGTCATTTGGTTTGTCTGTGTGCAAATATGATCCGTGCGCGGCATAGTGAGGTTGTGCCGTCGGCTATCTCTGCCTTGCAGTCTTCCGGGTCGGAATCGTCGAGCCATACGCTCACTTCGGTGTCGATATAAGTCTCTTTTATGAATGTTATCTCGAATCTCCGGATGGAATGGCTGTCGTAGAATTGCAGCGGGAACATGTCGAGTATGGCACAGATGTATTTTACCGTATTGACATGGCGGTTGAAGTCGATGTCGCTGTAGCGGAACGTATGCCGGGCTTCGTGCAGACGCTCTACGGCCTTTATTTTCGATTGGCGTTCAATCGGGCATTCTTTTTCCGCTATGTGGTCGGCCATCGACGCTAATGCCGAGATGTCGCAGCTTGTTCGCGCGTTGGTGTCGATTACCGACCATATTGTCCGGGCGTAGCCTATCGCCGTGCCGTCGCCGTCGAGTATTTCTATGTTGCGCTCCGAGAAATGGCGGTTGAACGACTCTATCCATGTGGCCAGCGTGTAGTTCTCTCCGGCTTTAGGATACCGTTCCATTTCGATTGCCATCCTCGACAGCACCCATGCCTGATTGTCACGGCTAAGCCTCCGGTAACCTATGCCGAGGGAATCGGCATGGAGTGTAGCCACTTCTATGATGCGGTTCACGAGCAGCCACAATGGCATTTCCTGCTCGCTGTTGCATTCACCGGGCAGCAGATAGAACTGCAGTGAGAATACGTTGTTTATGTTTTTGGCTTCCATATCGTTTTTATTATTGCAAATTTAGAAAATATTGATGAATAAGTGAGTGTTTAGAGGCTTATGGCTGATTAAATTGAACTAATGGCGGATAAATCTGTTTTATAATAAAACGTAATGCGTATGGAAAAAGTTGCTAAGAACATATTGGAGTTGGTGGGAAATACTCCGTTGATGGAGTTGGGACGGTTCAGCCGCGAGAAAGGGCTTTCCTCTCCTTTGGTAGCGAAGTTGGAATATTTCAACCCTGCCGGAAGCGTGAAGGACCGTGTGGCGTTGTCTCTTGTGGAGGATGCCGAGCGGCGCGGAGTGCTGGGTCAGGGCGGTACCATAATAGAACCTACGAGCGGTAATACCGGTATCGGTCTGGCTATGGTGGCCACTGTCAGGGGCTATCGGCTTATATTGACGATGCCTGAGACTATGAGCGTGGAACGCCGTAAGCTGCTTAAAGCCTTGGGGGCGGAAATAGTGCTTACCCCGGGAGCGGAAGGGATGCCGGGCGCGATTGCCGAGGCGGAACGCTTGAAGGAATCCATTTCCGGGGCAGTGATATTGCAGCAATTCGAGAATCCGGCGAATGTCGAGGCGCACCGCCGTACTACGGCGCAGGAAATCTGGCGGGATGCCGATGGGAAAATTGATATTTTTGTGGCATGTGTGGGGACTGGCGGTACGGTGACAGGTATAGGCAGTGTGTTGAAAGAAAAGAATCCGTCTGTGCGTATTGTTGCCGTAGAGCCGGAATCGTCGCCTGTCCTGTCGGGCGGAAAGCCGGGCGCGCATAAGATACAGGGGATAGGCGCGGGTTTTGTCCCTAAGATTTACGACAGTTCCGTAGTAGATGAGGTCGTTGCGGTTGAGGATGCCGACGCTTTTCAGGCAAGCCGCGATTTGGCGAGAACCGAGGGGGTGCTGGTCGGCATATCATCGGGGGCGGCTCTCCATGCCGCCGCAGAAATGGCTTTACGGCCGGAAAATGCAGGAAAGCGGGTCGTGGTTCTGTTGCCCGATACCGGCGAGCGTTATCTTTCTACGGATTTGTTCGCGGATTGAAAGTGAGTAGTAATAAAAAGGCAAGCGGCATATATGCGGAAATGTGTATATGCCGCTTGCTTTCTTGTTCGCTTATTGTGCGGTGACTGTAGTCCCGGCAGTGTGAGCCACTTGCTGCGGAGCATATTGGCATTGCAGGGTGGCTATGCCGCTGCTGCACGTTCCGGCGTTGTTGACGAACACGTCATAGGCAATCACCCGCGTTCCTTTCGTCAACCGGTTGAAGAATATGTTTGTCGCCGAGTCGCGGGTCTCGCGCAGGTAGCGCGTGCCTTCTGCATATTCATAAACAGGAAGCTGGTCGACCGGCTCGAAGATTGCAGCACGGTCGTCGGTAAGCGCCACGTAGTCGAGGTCGCGGGCGGTCTTGATGACTATTCTCACTTGCAGGCGGTCGCCGATTTTGAAATTTGTGACCGGAATGCTTTCCAATTTGCCGTCCTTTCCGTAGCGGTAGAATGTCTTTTCTATACGGATGTCGGGCGACGACGCTTTCTCTATCGTTGCCATCGGCGCTTCGTAGCGGTAATATACCGCGCCCCATGCCGGGTTGTCGCCATGGCGTTTCACGGTGAGATTTTTGCCTTTCCCATCGGTTACGGTCTGTTTTACATATCCGAAATATGCGTCGGCATCGCCTGTGGAGATTTTTTCCTTGCCGAATTTGATTTCAGGCTTGCGGCGGTCGCTGTTTTTCCAGTCGCTTCCGGTTGCAAGCACGGCGTTCACAGCGTCGCAGGCTGCCGGTGTCGCTCCCCAGTTGAGGGTTTCCTTGCTTAGCAGTATCCAGCGGCGGATGTTGTCGATGTCGGGGTCGGCCGGGTTGACTTTGTAGAATGCTTTCAACGCGGTGGCGGCGAGTTTCACCTTGTCGCAATTGTCAACGTCCCAATAGTATCCGGCCGTTGACTTGCGGGCATATTGCCGCAGCGATTCCACAATCTTCGCTGCTTCTGACTTTTCGCCGTAGTTGGCGAGCAGTATTGCGGTTTCCGCCTTGTCTTCGATTGTGAATTTTCCCCAGTGTTTTTTCGTGCGGTCGACGATACTGTCCCTTGCCGCCATTATTAGCTCATTGGGCATATTGTTGCCGACCAGCATCGAGCGGATGAAGATGTATTCCGAATAGCGCGGATAGACGGTTTCCGGCTTCTCGGCTTTTTGGATGTTCGCTATCATCATGCTGTCGGCGTATTCAGTGGCATGCTCGACGATGTCGTTGAGCAGTGGGTCGAAAGCGTCAAGATAGCCGGCCTCTTTCAGATATCCGAAGCGCGAAAGCACATTCCACGTCGTGAATTCCGATGATTCGTTGCCTTTTATCCACGTAAATCCGCCGTCGGCGTTCTGCAAGTCGCGTAGCGAGGTGAGAGACTTTTGCAGGCGGTACTGTATGGTTGCCGAGTCGGTCAACTCTATGAGCTTGTCCATCATCTCTGTCTCGGATTCTGCTGCTCTTAACCATGGACTGTCTTCAAGCCCTACGGTTTTCAGCTCGCTGTTCTTTTGCAGGTTCGATTTCTGTCTGTTGGCGGCGTTCCATTGCTTGATTGCTTCCGATACTTGACGGTCGCCGTTTACGATTGCCGAGCCTATAGCCGTGACGTAATAATTGTTGACCAAGGCCGATGCAGTCTGGCTTTCCGACATTATCGACGGAAGGGCTGTGACGACGTACCACACAGGGTTGTCGCAGTATTCCACTGTTATTGTACCGCTTGTTTCGAATTTCGGCACGTCTATTTTCGTTTCTTTTTGATTCTCCGTCAGGAAGAACGGCACGGCTTCGACAACTTCCGTGGTAGCCGGGAGTATGGTGATGAGCGATTGCTCGCCGTCGCTGTATTCCTCGTTTGCAGCTTTTATTCTATAACCTATTTCGCCTTTAAACCCTTTCACATCAAGCGTGGTGCTTACGGTTTCCGAGCCGTTGGCGGCAAGGTTGCAGTCATAATTATATGTGCTGGAGATTTTTCCTGTTGCAGGGTCGAATATCTCGACAGTCACGGTGGCATCCGACGGATTGCCGCTGTTGTTCATAACGGTGGCTTTCAGTTCCACTTTATCGCCGGTACGTACGAAACGCGGCAGGTTTGGCTGTACCATCAGCGGCTTGTTGGCCGTTATCAGCCGGTTGACGGCATCAGTTTTCATATCAGCGGTGTAGGCTATCGCCGTGAATTGCCATTGCGTGTTGCGGTCGGGCACGGTGAACTCTATTGTTACCACGCCGTCATTGTCGCTTACCAATGCCGGCATAAAGAACGCGTTCTTCACGTCAGGGTCGCGGTAACTGTTCTTGTCTGATGTCGCCTCTTCTGTCTGTGCTGTTGTGCTGACTACGAGAGATTCTTCCAGCATCGCTCCGCTGTCGGAAACGGCATCTTGCTTAGTGCTGTTATAAGTCGGGGCAGAGCCGAATGCGGAGTTGAGGCTTTTCGTCCTCATCACTTCAGCTTGTGCGAATACTGTGTTGTAGAACGATTGTCCGTACATATTCAGATAAGGCATTGTAAACGAGGGTACGCTTAGTGCCTTGTATGTGGTCGATGCCGATGTCGATGAGTTGTAATAGTACGGTTGCTGGTAGCTGAACGGATCGTGGCTGAAGCTACGTATGATGTACGAATTGTAGGAGTTGCCCTGTATCTTGTTGAGGGCGGCATCGTACATGTCGGCAATCATAGCTCCGACGTATTTTTGTCCGTTGTTTCCGCTCAGGCGCAACTTCCACGTCTCGCGGCTGCCGGGCGCGATGTTGTCGCGGAACGTCTCGGTGACGATTCTCATCGTGTCGGCAGGAACAGCAGGGATAAGGGAGATTACTTTATTATATACCTTGTGGTTTCTGATTGCGAGCAGTTCAATCTTTGCTTCGCCGTCTTTCGGAATCAAAGTTTTGCCTTTAAATTCACGTATCCCTTTCAAGAACGGTTGCCAGCCTTCGTTGATTATTTCACCGTCGCTGTTCGTGACTATGGAATAGACGAAAGTGTCGTTGCTCGACCCTAAGGTGAAAGAGAAGTTGCCTTCGGTGTCGCACTTCACTTCTTCGACGGTTGTCCATAATAATGTTGAATAGGGTGGCTCGGTGTCGCCTGTGCGATAGATGATTGTTTCGCGCTCTGTCTGCCTGTCATCTTCTCCTGGTATCGACATCCTTAAGATGTATTTGCCTGATTTGACGGTCGAAAAATCGAATACCGGGTTGCCGGAATTGACAGTTCCTTCAGCAATGGTCTTGCCGTTTTCGTCGGTAAGCCTGTAGTGGCAGTCAACGGAGAGTTTCTCGTTGTTGTAGTCGGTTACGGTGAAATTAATCCGTGTCGTGCCGGACGCTTCCGCTAAAATGGCGTTTTCAATCTCTTGATTGTCTCCGAATTGCAGTATCCGGGCATTACCGATTTTGATTGTTGTCTCAAAAGGCTGCGTCTCGCCGTTTTCCGATGTGGCGTTAATCGACAGGCGGAACATTCCGCGCTTTTTGTCGGGATTTCCGAAAATGTCCTCAGGTATGCTTATAGTCCAGTATCCGTTGCTGTCGGTGGTGACAGTGCCTTCTGCGTTGCCGTTGTCTTCTGTGTTAGTCCACCAATAAGCATATTCCGGTGCTATGGAATAGTCAATTTTAACGTTGGCCAATGGGAATTGCGAGAATGTAAGGACGCGGCCTTTTGCTATTAGTGAATCGGTATTGGAGAATTCAGATTGCTTTTCATCCAATTCCACATAGAATGTAGGCGCTTTGTATTCGCTTACCATAAACGTACTGGAGTCGATAGTGCGCCCGTTGGCGGCTTCTTTGATGCTTATGGTAAATCTGCCGGTCAATCCTCCCGTAGGAAGTGTCACGAGCGAATCCACACGCCCGAAAGCGTCGGTCAGCAGGTCAATCGAAGCTATTTCCTTGCGGTTCGCGTCGCTTACTACGGCTTTTACCGTCAGGTTGGCTATCGGTTTGCTTGCCTTGCCTGTATTATAAACGATGGCAGCGAAGCGCATTGTGTCACCCGGACGGTAAACGCCCAAGTCTGTCATAATTTTCGCGGCTTTCCGGCTGTTGTCACGCGGTGTGTTGTCGCGGCTGTAGAAATGCTCGTCGGTTGAACGGTCGTTGCCGTAGGTGGCATATACGTTGAGATTCTTTTTACTGTTGGAAATCACGGCATATCCGTAGCGGTTTGTCCTTTGTGCCGAACCGTCGGTAAAGTGCAGCCGCGCTTTCTCTATCGGGTTGCCATATACGGAGTTGACGGCATAAATGCGGTTTTCGTTGTTGACGGTGGTCATAATCAGAGTGAGGTCGGTCACCCGCATTATGTCGCTGTAAATGTTTTTCGACGTAACTGTCTTGCCGGTCTTGCTGTCTTTGAATTCCGGTATCATCACGTATCTGCCATAGCCGAGCGGCGGGCATTTCACCACGGTCGTAGTGTCATTGTTTCCTTCGATGTAGTTCACTTTATAGTCCGCGCTGCGCACGAGCTTGAATTTGGGCAGCAGCTTGATTATGTTGCCTGTCAGATTGATTGATTCAGGAATTTTGTATGTCTTGATAGTGATGCCGGAAACATTCCTTGAGTTTACGGAGACTTCAATAGAGTCCGTGGATGTGAAGCATTCCCCATATTGCAACATTACGGTTTGCTGCTCATATCGGCTTATTATGTTTTTCAGTTCGCCGATACGGTCGTATTTCCCATAGCGGGCTACGCATAGTTTCGCTTCTTCGTAGTCGGCCTTGTTGAATCTGTAGTCAGCTTTCCGGGCAAGTATCTCTACGGAGTACGGGCTGTCTGCGAACTGGCTGTACAGGCTGTCCAAGCATGATGCGTATTTTTCTTTGCACTTGCTGTAGTCGCCGGTGATGCGGTTGAATGTGTTGGCGAGGCGGTGCAGCTCGGCGTAGATGAAAGCCGGTGTGTCGTTTTTATTGGTTTCGAGCAACGCGCGGTATGTTCGGTCGATGAATGCCGCCGTGCAATCGTCGTATTTTGCACGTGAATCGAGAAACGTTTTGCTGCCTGCCATTGCGCGTAATGGCATCGGAGGAACGGCAGAGATGCTTTCCACGTTGTCGAGAGCGTGGTATGCGAGCATGTCGAACAATGTCGGGACAGCTTCATTACCGGCTTTAGGCAGCGTTATGATGCGTTTGTATTTGTCCACAGGAGTTGCCGACAGCATTTCTTTTGCCGCAAGCGACGAGTCGGATAGCTCGATTATCTTGTCGACGAAGTTGCCGCGGCTCCATTCCGTCACATCGGCCGGAACGGTGTCGGCGAGTTCGTCGCGCGTGGCGAACACCCTACGGTTATTGTTGTAGAGTGCGAGATACATATCGGCTTCGAGCGAGTAGAGCAGCGACTTGGCGACGCGGTCGGGCGACGCTTTCGCCGTGCTGTCGACCATTGCAATGGCTTCCGGCATGAAGTCGCCGGATATGTGGGTTTTGGCGATGGATATTTTCACTATCGCGTCAATCATATCTTGGCTGTCGCCGGTATGTTGTGCTTTTGAAAGTTGCCCGGTTGCTTCCGTGATTACCGTTTCAGGGAAACTGAAGTCGGGTGCTTTTGCTGCCGATACGAGGCTTGCCGCTGCAAAGCAGCACAGTAGGAATGAATTTTTCATAAGTCGATGGATATTAAAAAGACACCCTGACATTGCCGTTGCTGCGGTATGCCGGGTGTCTTTATAGCGCAAAAAATGTTTTATTATATTAGTCTTATTATTGAAAATGCGTTATTCTCTTCCGGCTCTTTTGTGGTGGTTCAATATGCTTTGAGTGAACTTGTTTTCAGCCCTCTTGAGCAGGAACAATTGCTTTTTTGACAGGATTTTCCCGAATTTTGCGAAGTACTCCATTTCGATTTCGCCTTCTTCCTGCCTGACCTTGGCCATTGCCGTGGCCGCGGCCTCATATTCGGTGTCGCTTACCGGCGTGGTGGATGCCGAGATTTTTCTTTCCAGATCGCGCGCTTCCTTGTTGATTGTGAAAATGGCTTTTTCCATAGCTTCATATTCAGGGAAGAACGCTTCCTGTTGCTCTGCGGTAAGCTCCATTTCCTTGGTGAAGAATTCGTATTTATAGTTGCGCACCTCTTTCATCCATTGTATGCGCTGCGCCTTGTCGGAGCCTTTTCCGAAAGCTGCGGCGGGGAGGATTAATGTTAAAAGCAGGGCGGTTAATGTTATCTTTTTATACATAATCAGTTGTCTTTAGTTGATACTGTCGATGTCGAAAATGCTTGCGTCGACCCCTTCATTGTACATTTCGTCCAAAAGGTCGTAGTAGGATATTTCTCCAAGCATCATATAATCGTCTACGAATTTCTCGTCGTTCATCGCGTCGGCTATCTCAGGGTTGTAGCCGAGGTTGCGGCTTGCCGCATTTTTCATATCGGCGAAAATCTGCATCATGCACCATATCCCGCCGAACATGGCCGCCATATATACCCATGGGCGTATGCGCATCCACTTCGTGGGCTTCGGCTCTTTCTTGAAAGTCTTTTCCGGCAGCGATTCCGTCATTTTCTTCGTGAAATCGGCGAAATAGCCTTCAGGAACCCTGAATCCCGGGTCTTTGCCTATCTTGTCGAATATGTCCTGTTCTTGTTTCATAGCATTTGTTTGACTTTATTTGGCGGTAATGGTTTAATGGTCATGAAAAATATTTTTCAATTTTTTTCACCGCGTGGTGGAACGACGCTTTCAACGCACCCACCGATGTGCCGAGAATCTCGGAGATGTCCTCGTATTTCATATCGTCGAAATAGCGCATATTGAAAATAAGACGTTGTTTTTCCGGCAGTTGGGCAATTGCTTTCTGCAATTCTTTTTTTAGGTCGTCGCCGTCGAACCATTCGTCGCTTTCCAGCTTGTCGGCGAGGAACGTGTCGCCGTCGTCAATCGACACGTTGAGCCGTTGCCGTTCCTTGTTCAAGAAAGTGATTGATTCGTTGATGGCTATCTTGTAGAGCCACGTGGAAAGGCGCGCCTCGCCTCGGAAATTCTCGATGCTTGCCCACGCTTTCATAAACGTGTTCTGCAACAGATCGTTGGCATCGTCGTGGCTGACTACCATCTTGCGGATATGCCAGTAGAGAGGCTCGCTGTAGATGGCTATGACGTCGCCGAACGCTTTGCGGCACTGCCGCGGGTCGCGCAGGCGTTCCACCAGTTGGTCTTCCTCTTCTTTTAGCATATTTTGTGGCGTGAAAAATATTTGTTGCTGTAAAGTTAGCTTAAACTTTTGGAATAGACAGCCAAAATAAATATAAATAGCCTTTTTTAACCACTTTGAACAAGAAAAGCCGCTCTTCCGGGCGGCTTTCGTTGTCATTGCTGAGACGCTGTGTTATTCCATCTCCACCGGCTTGCGCTCCGGTGCCGGCAGGCATACCATCCGCATCGTCATATCGACCATAAAATCCTCTGTGTATGCAGGCTCAATATCGTTTGCAAGGGAATGTCCATCATCTGTTGTGTCATATACATTATCGTAAACCTTAACGGTTAATGGGAATTGTAGTTTTACATCGTAGCGTCCGGGAGATATTCCCCATGGCTCTCCTACATAGAAATCTGTTTGTTCGTTCCTGAAATATAGTATTTCTTCTCCCGGTGCAAGTGCTTCTTGTTTTGAATATCTTTGTACGTCTCCATACGATAAAAGTGACATTTTGTAGCTTCCGTCCTCATTATAAATGCCGAGAAAATTGAGCAGGTATACCGGGAAATCATAATATCCTCGATCTTTATGAGCGGAGAAGTAGTCATCGCGCACTACCATAATCGTTGTATTGCTTTCATTTTTCACATATACTGAAAATAATCCGTTTTGGTCTGACTCAAGAGCGGCATAGGGGGAAAAGTCGGTAGGCTCAGGCGTGATTGGCGACCAGTAGTTGTTGCTTGGGTATGTTTCAAATACCATACGTACGGAACAGACATTCTCAAATTCTTGATGCAGCTCGTCAAGGCTTGCTTCTTCGGCTTTTAATCGGTCATCGTCGTTGTCGCATCCTGCAATTGCTATGGCAACTAAGGACATAAATAAATATTTAATAATTTATGCTCAGTCATATTTTTGCTATTTATTGAATTTGAAATTGATTACGTTCTCTCCATTTGTGATATATGCGGCATAGTACCCCTCAGGCAAATCGCCTATCGGAATACATACAGGCAGTCCTTATTCTCCTTCTGTTTGCAAAGGCGTTTGTGCTTAGGCATAGTGCCAATGTCAGGATAAAGTTGGTTTTCATAGTTATTTGATTTTATATTTTCACAAATATAAAATATTATGTTGTGAATTGGAATGAAGTTCTATCTTTTAACATAGTAAATTAAGTCTTTTAAATATTGGTGTCCGCTAAAAATATTGGCATCCGGTTTATGGGGTATAATGTGGTACTGTTAACCGGCAATGCCAGCCCCGTGGGGGCTGTTGTTGTGTAACCCACGGCCTTGGCCGTGGGTAGGTGGCTGACAAAGAAATCGGCCTCGTGGAGGCCGCGCTTGAAGCAACTATGCTACGAGTGCGACCTCCACAAGGCCGTGTTGAGTTTGGGACTGTCACACCCCAAGCTGCGCTCCGCAAAGCTCCGCTTGCATGGGGTTACAATTCTGGAGCCTCCACGAGGCTCTCTTATTCAGAAAATTTATTCCTCTTTTTCATAGGACTATGTCCAAGAGTGCTTACAATTTGCAACTTTTCAAAGTAGACATTTTTGTTTTGACACACTCTCGGTCGGATATAAATCCGTATGTATTAATACTGGTTGTTTTCCGGAGGATATACGGAACCAGAGGCCGTTACAGTATAGGTGTCCTTGAAGTTGGGCACGTCAGGATTGCATTTGAACTGCAGTGACATGTTCGTGCCGTTCATGTCGAGACGGAAGTCGCTGATAGGGTACTGTGTGGCCGGTGTCTCGCTTGTTGACAATACCGGGGTTATCTCGTCGATTTGCAGGGTGTAGCCGTTGGCGGTGAGTGTCACAGGAATTTCTTTAAGAGTGAACGAGATTCCCTGCGGCATTTCTTCCACGAACCTTGCGTTGTAGATGTATACATCGGCTTTGCTTGTGTCGGCAAATTTCACTTCATAGTATGTGTCTTTCGTAGAGTAGGCATCTCCTCCCGCCGATATTGTGGTGGTGTTCTGCGAGAAGATATATGGGTTTCTGCTGATGGCAGTCACCCGGTAGCGTCCGTCGAGCACGAACGACACTTGGTATACGAGAATCTGCTGATATGCGGTATAGTCGTCGTTGGCTATCACGTAAGGATGGATTGTCCCTTTCAGGTTCTGTACCGTGTGTGAGCCGGCTATTCCGTCGGCCACTTCCGGGGTGAGGACTTCGGCCGAGAAATTGTATTCGTAGTTGGCCAATTTCATGTCGAGGTCGTTGATTGTGAGGTTCACGTCGCCCGATTCGCCGAAATTGCCTCTGATGGCAAGGTCGAGCTTCATATTTGAGACGTCCATCGTGAAAACGTATGTGCCGGCTTTCAATTCATATTTGCCGGGATTGTTCTGCAAGTCCTCGACGTTGTTGTAGCAGGCATAGTTCGCGGTCATGACCGTGTTTGGCTCGTCGCCGTTGTCGAGACAGGAAGTCATTGCCAAAGAGAGCGTTATGCTCAGAAGTAAAAGGATTTTTTTCATAGCTTGTTAGCGTAATATAGTTTTTAAATGTTTATTCTCAGTGTCGCCCCGAATTGCGCCGGTTTGCCGCGTTGCAGGAATTCGTGCTCTATGGAAACGAAATAGAACGTGGAATACTGCGTGGAGGTCGCATTTTTTGTCCACAGATTCAGCGAGTATTTCTCGCCGATTAGCCGTATGTTGCCGTTAAGCAGCACATACATCCCTTGGCTCAGGCTGTTGCTTTCGTTCCAGTAGATTTTCCCTGCTCCTTTTATGTCGGCTCCTACGCTTATGTAGCGCAGGAATCCGTCGCCTATGCGGAAAGTGTAGTTGGCGGCTGCAAAGATAGTGTTTTGCGGCGCATAAGGGATGAATTTTCCGGAATAATTGTATTTCCCGTTGTCGAATTCCACGAATTTGGCGTTGGTGTAACCGTAGCTTGCCTTTAATTGCAGCCGTTTTATGGGGTATGCCGTTACGGCAAGCTCGAATCCGGCGCTTCTCGTCTTTCCTGCGTTTGCCATTATTCGGCCGGTGGTCGTGCCGTCGGGGAATACTGTTAGCTGCTGGTCGCGGCAGTCGATGTAGAAGGCGGCGGCTTCTGTCGTAAGACGTCCGTCGATGAACGAGAATTTGCCGCCAATCTCGTAGTTCCAGCTTTTTTCCGGCTTATAGCCCACGATGTCGCCTATTTTATACTTTGAGCCGAAGTCCATTTGTCTCATCAGTTCCTGCTGTAGCACGTCGGAAAACATCTGTGTGTTGAATCCTCCGGCTTTGTAGCCTTTGGATATTGTGGCGTATATCATCCCATGCTTTTCCAGATTGTATGCCGCTGTGAATTTCGGGAGCAACTGGTTGAACTCGCGGTGCAGTTTTCCTTCCATATTGATGGATACAGGCATGCTCTTGAACTTTTCAAGCCCGTTGTCCGCGACGTGGTAGATGGTGTAGCTTGTGCTGCAGTCGTTGTCATAGCTGAGGTTGCTGCGCTCGTAGTCGAGACGGAGACCGGCGGTAAGCGTCAGCCGTCCGATGTCGGCCGCCGCCTCTCCGTAAATGGCCATTCCGAAACCCGGATTGCTGAAGCGTGAATGGAGCGGGAACGTGCGTTCGTCCCAACGGATGGGGTATTCCGGGTTGTATTCGTTCCAATGGCTCTCTATGAGTTGCTCGATGCCATAGTCTTTGAAGGTGACAGGCGCTTGCGCGTCGGAGTGGCGGTAGAATCCGAAAATCCCTCCGAGCCAGCGTAGCCTTTGGCTGTCATTGCTTTTTATGAGCAGGTCGCCGGTTACGGCGTGCTCTTTTTTCTTCTGGGTAAGAGTGAAATATGACACGGGGAGGAAATCTTGGTCGAGCGTCATGTTGTCGTCGATATACTGGTAGCTTGCCACTCCCGTCAGCAGGAATTTCTCGTGCTGCCATTTTACGGTCAGTCCGTCGAGAAACGTGTTGCGGCGGTAGAAGCAGGTGTCATTGTAATTGATTTCGCCGGTGTTGACGAATTCGTAGGCGTATCCGCCTTGGCGCACCACCGACATGCTTGCGGAGTTCATAACAGTCAGCCCCTCTTTCGGAATCCATTCAAGTTTGAGGGCTGCGCGTACGGCATTTTCCTTGTCGCATTTTTCTCCGTTATGCAGATTGGTGAAAAAACCGTCGGTATGCGTGTAGTAGATTCCTGCGCCTATCCCGAAATTCTCCGCGAATGCCGAATAATGCGAAGCTCCGGCTTTTATTGAGTTCTTGTTGCCGTATTCGGCAATAAGCCGTGTGCCTTGATATGTAAGAGGCGATAGCGTGCGGATGCTTACAAGCCCGCCCATGGTGTTGCGTCCGTGGAGTGTGCTTTGCGGGCCGCGCAGCACTTCGATGCTTTCTATGTCCAAGAGGTCGAAGTCGTAATTGTCTTTATTCAGCACAGGGATATTGTCGATGTTGAAGCCTATTACTGGCTGGTCGATTCGTGCCCCTATGCCACGTACGTAGATTGACGACGTGACGCGTGAGCCGTAGTCGGGGATGTAGAAATTAGGGACTGTGATGCTAACGTCTTTTGTGTTTACGATATTGCGGCGTTCCACTTCGTAGCGTGGCAAGGATGTGGCGGAGCCGGGAGTTTCGCCTTCGTGGGCAACCGTTTTCACGGCGGTGATTGAAATTTCCGACAGGTGCAATGTAGAGTCGCTGTATTCCGCTGTCGCGGATGTGTTTGTCGCCGAAGCGCACAGCGCTATTGACATCATTGCCGTATGTAGGTAAAATCTTTTCAATTCATCATTTTTTTGACGGTTGCAAAATAATCAATAATTTTTGCCGTCGGCAATCCCTAAAAATAGTGATTTTTTGCCATGGGCAATCGCCGGTTTTCCCATTTTTCCGTTTTTGTGCCCTTTTGTAGGAAAAACAAAATCCGGCAGTGCTTTTTTTGAAAATTTTAGCGTTTCAGTCTATGAAAGTTTTGCTATATTTGCAGCGTTAAAATTAAGATTTTTAATAGAATGGCGGGGAAATGATGCGGTAGATGGTTGATACATAAACCATTTGCGGGGTGTTACTGCTATTCGTGAATGTGAATAATTTTAATCGGTTAAATAAATGGATTTATCAATTTTTGGTATTCAGAGTACTACCACGGCCTTGGTTGCTGTCCTTTCAGGATTGGCATTGGTTTTTCTCGGCTTGTGGTTGGCAGGTCTGATCGGGCCAAGATCCTATGCTCCCCAGAAGGGAGAGGCTTATGAGTGCGGTATCCCTACACGCGGGGAAAGTATGGTGCAATTCAAGGTGGGATATTACCTGTTTGCAATCCTTTTCCTTATGTTTGACGTGGAGGCGGTGTTCTTGTTTCCTTGGGCGGTAATAGCCAAGGGTATGGGCACTGAAAGCATTCTTGCTGTGGCTGTATTTTTGTGTGTCTTAATCTTAGGCCTTGCATACGCATGGCGGAAAGGAGCTTTGGAATGGAAGTGAAAATAAAGGGAATGAAGCGTGAGGACTTCAAGGACAACGAATATATAGACAAGCTTGTCGACGAGTTGAAGCAGTCGGGGCAGAATGTCGTTGTAGGCAAACTCGACCAGCTCATCAACTGGGGACGCTCCAACTCATTGTGGCCGTTGACGTTTGCCACGAGCTGTTGCGGTATCGAGTTTATTTGTCTTGGCTGCGCGCGCTACGATATGGCGCGCTTCGGTTTTGAGGTTGCCCGTTCGAGCCCTCGCCAGGCCGATTTCATGATGGTTGCCGGTACGATAGTCCATCGTATGGCGCCGGTGTTCCGCCGTCTTTACGAGCAGTTGGCGGAGCCTAAATATGTGATAGCGGTCGGCGGATGCGCCGTGTCCGGCGGGCCGTTCCGCAAGTCGTATCATGTGGTGAAAGGTATCGACACCGTAGTGCCTGTCGATGTATATATTCCCGGTTGCCCTCCGCGTCCTGAAGCGATGTTCTATGGGATGATGCAATTGCAGAGAAAGGTGAAGGTGGAAAGGTTCTTTGGCGGGGTCAACCGCAAGAAGACCCGTCACGATTTCTTTAAGGAGAATCCGTTGATTGCAGAAGAGGAACACGTCAAAGAATAAAGTTAAGAGTAGATAATTATGGCAGATATAAAAGAAATAATCGGCAAGGTTTGCCCTGATGCGGTCTTTGAAGAGAACGAAAAACCGTTTGCGATAGTGCCCGACAAAGATTGGCATAAGGTGGCGGAAGCATTGAAGCAATCTGGATACGATTGGCTAAATGCCGTTGTTGGAGAGGATTGGGGTGACGAAATGGGTTGCATATATTATCTTACTGCGGCCGACGGCTCGGAGGTCTCTGTGAAAGTGGCAACTGCCGACCGTGAGAACCCGATGCTCCACAGTGTGTCTGATTTGTGGGATTGCGCGCGCCTTGAAGAACGCGAGGTGTTCGATTTCTTTGGAATAAAGTTCATCAACCATCCCGATATGCGCCGCCTTTTCCTTCGCAACGACTGGGTGGGATACCCCTTGCGTAAGGATTACGACGAGAATCCCGACATCAATCCCGTGCGTCTCTACCATGAGCAGCCCGATGATTGCTCGGTGTCCTATAGGGAGCAGGCTGACGGAAGCGTGAAAGAAGAGAAAGTGCAGGTTTTCGCTCCGGAGGAATTTGTTGTGAATATCGGGCCGCAGCACCCGGCGACTCACGGTGTGTTGCGTTTCCGTACGTCGTTGAACGGCGAGGAGATTCAGAAGATAGATTTGGTGTGCGGCTACATACACCGCGGTATTGAAAAGCTGAGCGAAAAGCTTACTTACCCGCAGTGCATTCATTTCTTCGACCGTCAGGATTATTTCTCGGCGTTGATGAACGAGCATTGCTTCTGCATGTGCGTCGAAAAGGCGCTCGGAATCGAAGTGCCGCGCCGTGCGCAGGTAATCCGTGTGATGATGGACGAACTTTCGCGAATAGCTTCGCACTTGCTTTTCTTCGGTACATATTGCATGGACTTGGGAGCGACAACAGCGTTGTTCTACGGAATACGCGAGCGTGAGACCATACTTGATATACTTGAGGAGACTTGCGGGGCGCGTATGTCGTTCAATTATGATGTGATTGGAGGCGTGCGCGAGGACCTTCATCCTAATTTCGTTCAGCGTGTCAAGGATTTCATCGCTATTATGCCGTCGCGTCTGAAAGAATACCATACATTGGTCACGGGCAACGTGATTTTCCAGAACCGCTTGAAGGAAGTAGGTATGCTTAGCCGCGAGGATGCCATAAGCTATGGTGTCGCAGGGCCTTCCGGCCGTGCTTCCGGTTGGGCGTGCGATGTGCGCAAGCTCAAGCCTTATTCAATCTATAAGGAACTGGATTTCGACGAGGTGGTTATGGACGGTTGCGATTCTTTCAGCCGTTATCTTGTCCGCATGAAAGAGATAGAGCAGTCGTTGAAGATATTGGAACAACTTGTCGACAATATCCCTGACGGAGAATATTGCGCTAAGGTGCCTAAGATTATCAAGTTGCCGGCAGGGCATTGGTTCCAAGAAGTGGAAGCGTGCCGTGGCGTGTTCGGGGTATATATCGACAGTAAGGGCGACAAGACCCCTTACCGCTTGAAAATCAACGGTACTTGTTTGCGTCTCGCCGGGGTGGTTGACCATATCACACGCGGTACAAAGATAGCCGACTTGATTACGATTGGTGGTTCGATGGATTATGTGGTGCCCGATATCGACAGATAATTAACGGAATAAAATAAAGAAATATAGGTTATGAATACGTTTGATTTCTCGATAGTAACCAATTGGTTCGACAATCTGCTTAACGGTGTGATGCCGTTGTGGCTTACTACGGTCATCGAGTGCCTTCTGATAGGCGTGGGGCTGATTTTGGTGTACGCCCTGCTTGCTTTGTTCTATATCTACTATGAGCGTAAGCTTTGCGGCGCTTTCCAGTGCCGTCTCGGCCCGAACCGTGTAGGCCCGTTCGGCTTGCTCCAGAGTTTTGCGGATATGTTCAAGATTCTTATCAAGGAGCTTATCCCTTTGAACAACATCGACAGGTTCCTGTTCGGCTTGGCTCCTTATCTGGTGATTGCATCGTCGTTTACGGCGTTTGCGGTGCTGCCGTGGGGAAAAGGATTGCAGATTATTGATTTCAATATCGGAGTGTTCTTCCTGATAGCCGTATCTTCAATCGGAGTATTGGGCATACTGCTCGCAGGATGGTCGAGTAACAATAAATTCACTCTTATCGGCGCGTTGCGAAGCGGCGCGCAGATGGTGAGCTATGAGCTTTCGATAGGGCTGTCGGTAATGACTATCGTGCTGCTTGCCGGCACGATGTCGGTCACTGAGCTTGTCGAGGGGCAGGAGCATTTGTGGTATATCTTCCAAGGACATATCCCTGCTGTTATCGCCTTCCTTATATATATAGTCGCAGGAACGGCCGAGACTAACCGTGGCCCGTTCGACTTGCCCGAGGCCGAGTCGGAGCTGACCGCCGGTTACCATACGGAGTATTCAGGTATCCATTTCGGTTATTTCTACCTTGCTGAATACCTGAATCTGTTCATCGTGTCGGGAGTGGCTACATTGCTTTTCTTCGGCGGGTGGATGCCGTTGCATATCCCGGGTTGTGAAGGCTTCAACAACGCTATGGATTATATTCCTTCCGTGGTTTGGTTCGTTGGAAAGGCTATTGTCCTTTCAGCCGTGATAATATGGTTCAAGTGGACTTTCCCGCGCTTGCGTATCGACCAGTTGCTGGCATTTGAATGGAAATATCTGTTGCCGTTCAATTTGTTCAACTTGGTGCTTATGCTGATTGTCGTGGCTTTCGGCTGGCATTTTTAAAAAGACGTTTAGATAACACATTATATAATTATGAGCGATAAATTTGGAAAGATAGCACAGGTAATCGGGCCTGTAGTGGACGTATCTTTCGATGTGGAAAAGAATGATTTGCCGCCTATCTATACCTCTTTGCAGGTAGACAGGCCGGATTCTTCCGGACTATTGCTCGAAGTGGAGCAGCATATCGGGGAGCATACCGTGCGTTGTGTCGCTATGGACACTACCGACGGCTTGCGCCGCGGCATGCCCGTGAAAAACTTGGGTCAGCCGATTTCTGTCCCGACAGGAGAGCAGGTCAAGGGCCGTTTGCTTAATGTGGTAGGCGAGCCTATCGACCATTTGCCGGATTTGAACAACGAAAACCGAAGGGCTATCCATCAGCCAGCCCCGAAGTTCGACGATTTGTCAATCAGTTCTGAAATCCTTTACACCGGAATCAAAGTCATCGATTTGCTCGAGCCTTATCTGAAGGGCGGTAAAATCGGTTTGTTCGGAGGTGCCGGCGTAGGTAAGACGGTGCTGATTATGGAGCTCATCAACAACATTGCCATCGGTCAAAGCGGATTCTCCGTGTTTACCGGTGTAGGTGAGCGTACACGTGAAGGTAACGACTTGTTGCGCGAGATGCTTGAAAGCGGCGTCTTGAAATATGGCGACAAGTTTATGGAAGGGATGGAAAAAGGCGAGTGGAATCTTGCGGATGTCGATATGGATGCCGTGAAGAAGTCGCAAATCTCGCTTGTGTTCGGACAGATGAATGAGCCGCCGGGCGCACGTTTGCGTGTGGCTTTGTCGGGTTTGACCGTGGCCGAGCAATTCCGCGACCAAGACGGCGGCGCTAAAGATATTTTGTTGTTTATCGACAACATATTCCGTTTCACGCAAGCCGGCTCGGAGGTTTCCGCATTGTTGGGACGTATGCCTTCTGCTGTGGGCTACCAGCCTAACCTTGCGTCGGAAATGGGTGCTTTGCAGGAGCGTATCACATCGACCAAGCAGGGTTCGATTACTTCGGTTCAGGCTATTTACGTGCCTGCCGACGACTTGACTGACCCGGCTCCGGCCACTACGTTCAACTTCCTTGACGCGACGACGGTGCTTAGCCGTAAGATTTCGGAGCTCGGTATCTATCCGGCTGTCGACCCGTTGGATTCAACGTCGCGTATCCTCGACCCGAATATCATCGGTGAGGAGCACTACAATGTCGCTCAGGCTGTAAAGCAATTGTTGCAGAAATATAATGAATTGCAGGATATAATTGCAATCCTTGGCGTGGACGAGCTCTCTGACGAGGATAAGCTTGTAGTTGCCCGTGCCCGCCGTGCGCAGCGGTTCTTGTCGCAGCCGTTCCATGTGGCTGAGCAGTTTACCGGCGTTCCGGGCGTGATGGTGCCTTTGAGCGAGACTATCCGCGGATTCAAGATGATTCTTAGCGGCGAGATGGATGAATATCCTGAGCAGGCGTTCCTGAATGTGGGCACGATTGACGACGCGATAGAGAAAGGCAAGAAGATTCTTGCAGAGATTGGTAATTAAATGTTTTGACAATGACACTAAAGGTAATTTCTGCGGAAAAAGTGATGTTCGACGGTAAAGTGACGTTGGTCACTCTTCCGGGCGAGAAAGGGCTTTTTACCGTTCTGGAGAACCATGCCTCTTTGGTCTCCGTCTTGTTGCCGGGCGAAATCGTCTATGACGAGGAAGGCGGCGGACGCAAGACTATGTCCATCGGGGGCGGTATCGCGGATGTCGATAATAATGTAGTGTCAGTATGTATTTATTGAGTGGTATGAAAAGAGTACTTGCCATATTGACGCTGATTGCCGCTGTGGCCATTATGCCTTTCAGCGCAAATGCTTCCGGCGGTCAGGAAGAGGAGCTCAATCCTCAGGAAATCATATTCCATCACCTTGGTGACGCGTATGGTTGGGAAGTGCCTTTTTCGCATGAACATCGCATTCCTTTACCAATCATAGTGAATGATAATGCCGGCAACTGGCACTTGTTCAGCTCGGCGCGCCTGACAGACGGCGGGACTTATGCCGATGGCGGTGCCGTATTCAAGATAGCCGACGCCGGGGATTATAGCGGAAAAGTGGTGCAGGTGCTTGCCGACGGCAGCGAGTTCCGTCCGTGCGACATCTCGATAACAAAAGATGTATGCGCGTTGCTGATAGCGTCGCTGTTGGTGGCGTGGATGGCGTTCGCTTTGGTAAGGTTCTACAAAAAGAACGGGATGAAGGCTCCCCGCAGAGGAATGGGCGCGGCAGAAATGCTGGTCGATTTCATCTATACCGGGGTGTTGAAAGACAGTCTGAAGGAAAAAGCCCCGAAATATGCGGGCTATCTGCTCACTGTGTTCTTCATGATATTCTTTATGAACCTGCTGGGGCTGATTGTGATATTCCCGGGAGGGGCAAACCTTACGGGCAATATTGCCGTGACACTTGTGCTGGCTGTCTGTACGTTCTTGATAACAAATATCAAGGGTAACAAACATTACTGGAAGGATATATTTTGGCCTGATGTACCGCTGTGGCTGAAATTCCCGCTTCCGATTATGCCGCTTATCGAGGTGTTCGGAATGTTCACCAAGCCTGCGGCTCTGTGTATCCGTCTTTTCGCCAATATGATGGGCGGGCATATGATTGTGATGGTTTTGACACTTTTGATATTCATATTCGCAAAATTCGGCGCGGCGGTTCTTACAGCCACTACAGTCGTGTCGATGGCTTTCTCGTTGTTCATGCTGCTGCTCGACGTGCTGATCAGCTTCATACAGGCATACGTGTTCACGATGCTTTCGACGCTGTTCATCTCGCTTGCGGTATGTGGCGGGGAAGAGAAGGAAGTGGCTGCAGAATTGAAAAAATAAAACAACCATTAAAATTTAATAATTATGTTAGGAATGATTTTAGCGCAAGCAACTGAAGCTGTAATGTCTTTAGGTCTTGACAAGCTCGGAGCATGTTTGGGTGCTGCTATCGCGGCAATCGGAGCAGGTATCGGTATCGGTAAGATTGGAGCGGCCGCTATGGAGGCTATCGCGCGCCAGCCGGAATCGACAGGCGACATCAGAAGTAATATGATTGTCATTGCCGCTCTTGTCGAAGGTGTGGCATTGTTCGGTGTGATTGTCTGCATCCTTTCATTGTTTATCTAATCGGGTTAAAATTAATCTGAGATGGAACTGTTCACGCCCGATTTTGGATTGGTGTTCTGGATGTTCGTCGCTGTTGTGCTGATGTGCGTCATCCTTGGCAAGTTTGCGTGGCCTTATATCATAAAAAGTATGGGCGACCGCGCGGATTTGATTGACAAGGGGGTGCTGTATGCGCAGGAAGCGAAAGAGCAGTTGGACAATGCGAAGTCTGAGGCTGACAAATTCATCCTTGAAGCGAAAAAGCAGCAGTCGGAGATATTGCGTGAGGCTGCCCGGATGAAGGCGCAGATAATAGAAGAGGCTAAAGAGGCCGCTTCTGTCGAGGCGCAGAAAGTGATGGACGCTGCCAAAGTGGCCATCGAGCAGGAACGCAAGGAAGCCGAGTTGCAATTTCGCAACGAGGTAAGCTCGTTTGCCATCCAGATTGCGGAGAAGCTGCTCCGCGACCGAATGGCCGATAAGAATGCTCAGTCGCAGCTTGTGGAAAAATTGCTGGACGAGATTGAAACTAAGAATTAAAACCGGAAATTGTTATGAATGACGGACTGATTCCTAACCGCTACGCTAAGGCATTGTATAAATACGCTGCCGGGCAGGATGCCGCCGACAGCGTGTATGTCGAGACAGGCGCGCTCGTCAGGAGCTATATGTCGGAGCCGGGGTTGGCAAAGGCTGTGGAGAATCCTTTCCTGCCGGTTGCCGACAAGGTGAAGGTGCTGCTTTCGGCTTCTGCCGCTGCCGCCGGGAAAAGTCTGGACAGGTTTTTCAAACTCGTTTTCAGCCATGGCCGGGAATCAATGTTGCTGCAGATGGCTTTGTCGTACGGTAAGCTATACCGTGAGGCGAACGGCATATCGCAGGTGGTAATCACCACGGCGACGGAATTCCCCGAAACGGATTTGAAGAAAATCCGTGATTATGTGCAGTCTTGTCTGGGCGGACGTAAATTGGAGTATAATGTGGTTGTCGACCCGGCGTTGATTGGCGGGTTCACGATTAAAGTCGACTCTTATTTGCTCGATGCCTCGATAAGCAATGAATTAAGAAATTTGCGTTTAAAACTCCTAAGCAGAAAATAAAATGATTGATCCAAGCGAGATATCAGACATACTGAAGCAGCAGCTCGACGGCTTGAAGGACAAGGCTTCTTTTGAGGAAGTGGGAACAGTCCTCAATGTCGGCGACGGTGTGGCTCACGTATATGGATTGGAGAATGTGGAGGCGAACGAACTTGTCGTGTTCGAGAATGGAGCGACCGGTGTTGCCATGAATCTTGAGGAGAGCAACGTCGGCGTAATCTTGCTTGACCACGTGAACGAAGTGACCGAGAATATGTCGGTACGCCGTTCCGGCGAGATTGCTTCCATCCCGGTGGGCGAAGGATTGCTGGGGCGTGTGATTAACGTGCTCGGCGAACCGGTGGACGGTAACGGCCCCATATCTGGCGAGACGATGCGTCTGCCGCTCGACCGCAAGGCTCCGGGCGTGATTTTCCGCCAGCCGGTGAAGCAGCCTTTGCAGACAGGATTGAAGGCCATCGACTCGATGATTCCTATCGGACGTGGCCAGCGTGAGCTTATAATCGGCGACCGCCAGATTGGAAAGACGGCGATTGCTGTCGACACTATAATTAACCAGCGTAAGAATTATGAGGCAGGAAAGCCGGTATATTGCATTTATGTGGCAATAGGCCAGAAGGCTTCTTCGATTGCCTCGCTCGTGAATATGTTGCGTAAATATGGCGCGATGGACTACACGGTTGTCGTTGCCGCAACGGCTTCCGATTCGGCAGCGATGCGTTATTATTCTCCGTTTGCCGGCGCCGCCATTGGTGAGTATTTCCGTGACAGCGGACGCGACGCGCTTGTCGTTTATGACGACTTGTCGAAGCAGGCCGTGGCTTACCGTGAAATCTCTTTGATTTTGAAACGTCCTTCCGGACGCGAGGCTTATCCGGGCGATATATTCTATCTGCATTCACGTTTGCTTGAACGTGCTGCCAAGATTATCGAGAACGACGAGGTGGCAAAAGGAATGAACGACCTTCCTGAGGTGATGAAGCCGATAGTCAAGGGCGGCGGTTCGCTTACCGCACTTCCTATTATCGAGACTCAGGCGGGCGACGTCTCGGCATATATTCCTACCAACGTGATTTCTATCACCGACGGACAGATATTCCTTGAGACGGCCTTGTTCAACCGTGGTATCCGTCCGGCCATCAATGTCGGTATTTCTGTGTCGCGTGTAGGCGGTAACGCCCAGATTAAGGCGATGAAGAAGATTGCCGGTACCTTGAAAATCGATCAGGCGCAGTTCCGTGAGCTTGAGTCGTTCACCAAATTCGGTGGCGACATCGACCCGGTAACGGCGCGCGTAATCGACAAAGGCCGCAAGAATGAGCGCTTGCTTATCCAGACGCAGTACCATCCGATGCCTGTCGAGGAGCAGGTGGCAGTGATATTCTGCGGGACGAAAGGATTGCTTACCGATGTGCCGATGGATGAAGTCGCCGATTTCGAGCAGTCGTTCCTTGAGTTGCTCCGTGTGCGCCATAAAGCTGACGTGCTCGACGTGATAGCGAAGGGACAGCTTACGGATGACGTGGCAGAAAAACTTACGGCTGTGGCAAAAGAAATTTCTGCGAAATATATACAGCGATAAATTGTCAGGATTATGTCAACATTGCGTGAATTAAAAGGAAGAATCGGTTCTGTTGCCTCGACGGAGAAAATCACCGGGGCAATGAAGATGATTTCTTCTGCCAAAATGCACAAGGCGGAACAGGCTTTAAGTCGAATTGTGCCGTTCAGGAATCAGCTGCGGACCATAATGGGCAATTTGGTCTCTACTGATGCCGAATACACTTCCGAGTTGACAGAAGTCCGTGACTTGAAAACTGTAGCTGTTGTGATTTTAGGTTCCGACGACGGTCTTTGCGGGGCTTACAACATCAATCTGTTCAAAGGGCTGCTTTCCCACATCAATGAGTTGCGGGAAAAACATGCCGGTGTGAAAGTCGTGGTCTATCCTGTGGGCAAGAAGATGGTCAAGGCCGTCTCTAAGCTGAAAGCCGACGGCGTGGACTACAAGGCTTTGCCGGGAGTGTCGTCGAAGTCGGGCATTGATGAGGTAAGGGCGATGACGGCTGAATTGCGTGACGCTTTTCTCCGTAAAGAGTTCGATGCGGTTGATGTAGTTGCCATGAAGTTCATATCTTCAGGACGGCAGCGAATCAATGTGCAGCGGTTGCTCCCCGTCTCCGCCGACGCTTTCGACGCGGCTGAAAAGGGTAACCGCCCGTATATTTTTGAGCCGGATGCCAATAAAATTTATAACACTATATTACCTTTGTATATTATTTCGGTAATGCAGGAAGTTTTCGGTCAGAACGCGGCATCCGAGCAGGCTGCCCGCGTGATGGCAATGCAGAGCGCGAACGACAACGCTATCAAGTTGCTTGATTCGTTGGAGCTGGAATATAACAAGCTGCGCCAGCAGAGTATCACGACAGAATTGCTTGATATTCTCGGCGGACAGGTTGATAAATGAATATGACATCGGTAGAGGGTTAACATACCGGACCCTTTCCCGATGCCTTTTGGGTTTTAAAATGTATTTAGCCGGTATCACCATTTAGTTGGACATAAATTTATTTTATGAGTAGTGTAAAAGAATACTTCTCCGGAATAGGCGAAGGGCTTGTGAGCCTTTTGAAAGGGATGAGTGTCACTGGGCGTGAGTTCGTGACACCTAAAGTTACGGAAGAATATCCCGACAACAGGGCTACATTGAAGATTGGCGACCGTTTCAGGGCTTGTTTGGAACTCGTCTATGACGAAAACGGTAATCATAAATGTATAGCGTGCGGTTTGTGCCAGATGAACTGTCCGAACGGCACGATACAGATTATATCCAAGATGGTAGAATTGCCGGATGGAAAGAAGAAAAAGAAATTAGATAAATACATATACGATCTTGGCAGTTGCACATTCTGCCAGATGTGCGTGGACTCGTGTCCGCACCACGCCATCCGTTTCACCAACGATTTCGAACAGGCAGTGTTCACCCGCTCGAAACTGGTGAAACAGCTTAACTATTTGCCGGAAAAGGAAGAACCTGCCCCGGCACCGAAGCCTGCCCCGGCAGAAAAGCCGGCTGCGGCGGCCGTTCCGAAACCGGAGGCGGCCGGCAAGCAGGAGACGGAACAGAACTCTGAAAAAAATTAAAATAATTAATATAATGAATCTAATAGGTAATTTAATCGTGTATTGCGTGATTGCTGTCGCAATCGTCGTATTCTCGGTTCTTTCGGTTACATCACGCAAGATATTGCGCGCCGCCACCTATTTGCTGTTCACGCTATTTGCCACTGCGGCCCTCTATTTCCAGTTGGGCTATGAGTTTCTCGGAGCTGTGCAGTTGGCTGTATACGCAGGCGGCATATTGGTGTTGTTCGTGTTCTCTATCTTGTTGACGACAAAGCCGGGAGACAATGCGGAGCGTTTGGTTTCCAAGAAAAAGAAATTAGGGCTTACGGCTGCTATTGCCGGGGTGGCTGTGTGCGGCTACGCCCTCGTGTCGTTCTTTGCGGAAAGCGCGGCTTCATTGTCGTCGGTGATGGTCGATGTCGATATGGAAAAAATCGGGCATGCCTTGATGGGTACGGAGAAGTTTGAATATCTGCTTCCGTTCGAGGCGATAAGTGTGTTGTTATTGGCTTGTATAATCGGTGGCGTTACAGTCGCCCGTAAAAGATAACCGGCATTATGGAACTCACAGTGTTATATTATCTTGTGCCGAGCCTCATTATGTTCGGTTGCGGCGTTTATGGGTTCATAACCCGTAAAAATCTGATTGCTATCTTGATTTCTCTTGAGCTCATGCTCAATTCTGTGGATATTAATTTTGTAGTGTTCAACAGGTTCTTGTTCCCGGGACAGATGGAAGGTATGTTCTTTACGTTGTTCGCGATAGCGATAGCCGCCGCTGAGACGGCTCTTGCGATTGCCATCATCATAAACATCTTCCGTGTCGTGAAGAATGTGGATGTTGAGAATCTGACTAAAATGAAATATTAAGGCTTATGGATTTGTCATATTCAATCATAACATTACTTCTCCCGTTGTTCATGTTCCTGCTTCTCGGGCTTGCGGGCATGAAAATGCCTAAGAAGCTCGCGGGAATACTTGGGACTTGCGCCATGCTTGTCACTACGGTGATTGCATACGGTGTGGCTTTTGAGTACTTCTTCAATCCGCAATATGTGGTTGACGGCGTGCGCCAAGGCCAATTGGTATATAATGAGACGTGGCTCACGCTTGGCAACAATCTGACGGTTGACATGGGTGTGTTCATCGACCCGATTGCCGCAATGATGCTTATCGTGATTTCCACGATTTCCATGATGGTGCATCTCTACAGTCTTGGCTATATGCATGGGGAGAAAGGGTTCCAGCGCTATTATGCGTTCCTTGCCCTGTTCACATTCTCTATGCTCGGACTTGTGGTTGCGACCAACATTTTCCAGATGTTCATATTCTTCGAGATGGTGGGTGTCTCTTCATACCTGCTCATCGGGTTCTACTATGAAAAGAACTCTGCCGTTTCGGCTTCGAAGAAGGCGTTTATCGTTACGCGTTTCGCTGACCTCGGCTTCCTTATCGGCATAATGTTGCTGGCTTATTATTGCGGCACGTTCGACTTCAAGTCGCTGATGAGCAATCCGGGAAGCATTGTAAACAGTGCAGCCGGCGTGACGTTCCTCGGTTGTTCGGCCGCTTCGTGGGCTTTGGCTCTGATTTTCATCGGAGGCGCAGGAAAATCGGCGATGTTCCCGTTGCATATATGGTTGCCTGACGCTATGGAAGGCCCGACTCCTGTTTCGGCCTTGATACATGCCGCCACGATGGTCGTTGCCGGTGTATATTTGGTTGCACGTATGTTCCCGATGTATCTGTTCACTCCGGAAGTGCTCGACCTGATTACGGCGACAGGCGCGATAACCGCGCTTTATGCCGCAATCGTGGCATGTGCGCAGACCGACATAAAGCGTGTGCTGGCATTTTCGACAATTTCCCAGATTGCGTTCATGTTCACCGCTCTTGGCGTCGCTCGTCCGGAGCTGCATGAGGGTGTCGGATATATGGCCTCGATGTTCCATCTGTTCACGCACGCAATGTTCAAGGGACTGCTGTTCCTTTGTGCCGGCGCCATTATCCATATGGTTCACAGCAACGAGATGGACGCTATGGGCAATCTGCGGAAATATATGCCTATTACGCATATCACGTTCCTTATCGCGTGCCTTGCCATCGCGGGAATACCTCCGTTCGCTGGATTCTTCAGTAAGGATGAGATTCTTGTCGCTACATATCAGCAAAGTACGTTCTGGGGTGTGTGGATGTCGGCAGTTGCAGGCTTGACGGCGTTCTATATGTTCCGTCTTTATTACCGTATTTTCTGGTGGAACAAGCCTGATTATTCACATCACACTCCGCATGATTGCGAGTGGGTTATGACTGTCCCGTTGGTAATACTTGCCCTGATTTCCTGTGTGGCAGGTTTCATTCCTTTCGGCCATTTTGTTACTTGGAATGGCGAGAATTACGACATACATATGAATTGGACTGTAGCTGGTGCAAGCATTGCCATTGCGGTGGTTGGTATTGTAATAGCGACAGTGCTTTATCGCAAGGAAAACCCGCTGCCCGACCGCATAGCTTCTTCGATGAAGGGATTGCACCGTGCGGCTTACCGCCGGTTCTATATCGACGAAATCTATATGTTCATCACTCATAAGATTATCTTCGGAATCATTTGCCGTGGCATTTCTTGGTTCGACCACAACATCGTGGACGGATTCATGAATCTGCTTGCGCGTGTCACCAACGGTGCTGCATACTCGATACGCAAACTGCAGTCGGGACAGATTCAGATGTACGTATGGGTTTACTATGTGGGCGCATTGCTGCTTGCTGTCGTGACTTGCTTGTTGTTAATCTAAAAAGTTGACGGATAAAAAATATAAAGATATGTTTAATATACTGTTTCTTTTTGTAATAATACCTGTGCTGACGTTAGGGGCTTTGTTCCTTACGCGCAACATCAAGCAGGTACGGGCGGTGGCGGCGACCGGAGCGTCGTTGCTCTTGATAGCGGCTCTTTATTTGTGCTATGCGTTTGTCACGGAGCGTGCCGCCGATCCTGACGCGGCGATGCTGTTCGTTGAGAAGCATATGTGGTTTGAGCCGTTGAACATCCATCTTGCTGTGGGTGTCGACGGAATATCGGTTCTTATGATTCTGCTTTCAGCCATTATCGTGTTTACCGGTACTTTCGCTTCGTGGACGGTTCAACCGTTGACAAAAGAATATTTCTTGTGGTTCATCCTGCTTTCTACCGGAGTGTTCGGCTTCTTTATCTCGATAGATTTGTTCACTATGTTCATGTTCTACGAGGTGGCGTTGATTCCGATGTATCTGCTTATCGGTGTATGGGGCAGTGGTAATAAGAATTATGCGGCGATGAAGCTGACGCTGATGCTTATGGGCGGTTCCGCATTGTTGCTTATCGGAATTCTTGGCATTTACTACCATGCCGGCGAGACGATGAACATACTTGAGATTGTGAAGAATGGCGTAGACCCGGGATGGCAGAACGCTTTGTTTGTGCTTACATTCGTCGGGTTCGGAGTGCTTGGCGCGATGTTCCCGTTCCACACATGGTCGCCCGACGGTCACGCTTCGGCGCCTACGGCGGTGTCGATGCTCCATGCCGGCGTGCTGATGAAACTGGGAGGCTACGGATGCTTCCGTGTGGCCATCTATCTGATGCCGCAGGCTGCGAACGAATTGGGATGGATATTTATGATATTGACAGGTATAAGCGTTGTTTACGGTGCGTTTGCTGCATGCGTAAAGACCGACTTGAAGTATATCAACGCTTATTCTTCCGTTAGCCACTGCGGCCTTGTGCTTTTTGCCATTCTGATGCTTAACCAGACGGCCATGAGCGGCGCGGTGCTTCAGATGTTGTCCCACGGTTTGATGACGGCCTTGTTCTTTGCCCTTATCGGTATGATTTATGGCCGGACGCATACCCGCGATGTCCGCGAAATGGGAGGTTTGATGCAGATTATGCCTTTCCTTTCCGTAGGCTATATCATCGCCGGTCTCGCTTCTCTCGGTCTGCCGGGTTTAAGCGGTTTCGTTGCGGAAATGACGATATTCCTCGGCTCTTTCGAGTCGTCGCCGATTTATGACGCAGTGCTTGGCGACGGAAATCTGTTCCGTCACGCATTTGCTTTGGTGACAACGACTTCGATAGTGATAACGGCTGTCTACATTCTTCGTGTTGTCGGTAAGCTCCTTTTCGGTCCTGTCCAGAACGAGCATCACCGCCAGCTCGACGATGCGCATTGGTATGAGCGTTTCAGCACAATCACGCTGATGCTTGCCATTGCCGTTATCGGCTGTTTCCCGGATCTTGCCAACGGAATCCTTCGCGACAGTTTCGGGCCGATTGTAGAACATATAATGGCATACGCGCAATAAATTGAAGTAACGGACTATTAAATTGAAATTGGAAATATGGATTATTCACAGTTTATGATAATGCACCACGAGCTTGGATTGCTTGTAGTATTCTTGTTGGTGTTTTTGTTCGATACTTTCTTTTCTAAGAATGTGCAATCGAAATTGTCGGTTACGGCGTGTGTGTTGTTTGGCATCTATACATTGGCTTGTTTCTTCTTGCCGTTGAAGTCGGGAGAGGCTTTTTCGGGAATGTATGCCACTTCGCCGATTGTAATGTCGATAAAGAACATATTGAATGTAGGTATGTTCATCGTGCTTTTGCAATCAATCAAGTGGAATAACAGTGCCGCGCAGATTGTGCGCCGTGGGGAGTTCATCGAATTGATGCTGCTTACGTTGTTCGGAATGTTCCTGATGGTTTCCGCACGCCATTTCCTCGTGTTCATCATCGGTTTGGAGACGGCTTCGCTTCCGTTGGCGGCGTTGGTTGCTTTCGACAAGAAAGAGTATGAGTCGCACGAGGCGGCCGTGAAGTATATCTTCACAGCTGTGTTCTCTTCGGCAATCTATATGCTCGGCCTGTCGTTCGTATATGCGATGTCAGGTTCGCTTTATTTCGGCGACATCGCTATGCGGGTGACCGGCGCGGAAGGCAGCTTCCTGCTTTATGTGGCTTTGGCGTTTGTCATTGCCGGAATCGGGTTCAAGATTTCTATGGTTCCGTTCCATTTGTGGACGGCCGATGTCTATCAAGGCGCGCCTACTTCGGTCACTTCCTATCTGTCGGTAGTGTCGAAAGGTGCGGGAGCTTTCGCTGCGTTGATAATATTGACTCAAGTGTTCGGCGCTGTTTACAGCCAAGTGTGGGAATGGATGCTGTTTATCCTTATAGTTCTCACAATCACTGTCGGTAACTTGTTCGCTATACGCCAGAACAATCTGAAACGCTTCCTTGCGTTCTCGTCAATCTCCCAGGCAGGTTACATTATGCTTGGCGTGGTTGCCGACGCTTCTGTCGGAGCTGCCGCATTGTCGTACTATGTGCTGGTTTATATATTCTCCAACCTTGCGGCCTTCGGTGTGATACAAGCCATAGAAAATGCTACCGGGAAAGTGGAAATCAGCGACTATAACGGATTGTACAAGACAAATCCGAAATTGTCGTTCACGATGATGCTCGCGATGTTCTCGCTCGGCGGTATCCCTCCGTTTGCGGGATTCTTCAGCAAGTTCTTCATCTTCTCCGCAGCTTTGGAGCAGGGTACGGTTGCAATGTACGTGCTGGTGTTCATAGCGTTGCTCAACACTATCGTGTCGCTCTACTACTATCTGCTTGTCGTAAAGGCCATGTTCATCACTCCTAACGACAACCCGATTGAGCGTATCAAGTCGCATTGGAGCGAGCGCGCCGGAATGGTGGTTTGTGTGGCCGGCATAATATTGGTAGGCTTGGTAAGCGCGATTTACACTTTCTTGAATCACGCTTCAGATGCCAGCCAAATGTTTTGATTAGGTATTAAAATTGTTGATGTTGGATAGCGGATGCCGTGCTGTAAAAGCGTGGCATCCGTTTTTTATAAACCTTTGCGATGTGTAAACGATGCTGAAAAAGTGTGTATAATCTAAAAAAGCCGGCAATTTCTTTTTTTCTATGGAATTAATTTGTAGATTTGTATATTGAAGAAACCTAACAAACCTAAAAACTATATGCTGAAACAATTGCTTCATATTTTCGTTTTGGCTATGTTGTCCGTACCATACAGCAATGCCGCAAATTTCACCATTGATGGTAAAGAGTATGATTATGATTTGCTTGAAAGCAAGGAAATCGGTCCGGGAGTGAGGTATAACCGTATCCGGATACCCGGCTTTCCTTTGAATGTCAACTATATGGTCGTGGATTTGAATAATCCTTATAACAGGATAGAGACCCAGCAGGCAAATGAGAGGCTTGGCTCGACGGAGCGCCTGGCTGATGCCTATGCCCGGCAGCAGTCTGAAGGTAAAAAGCCGCTTGGCGGGCAGAACGGCAACTTTTGGGTTGTTGGCGGGCAGGGAATACCCTCGCAGTTTGCGTCGGGAGCCACTTATAATGCTAATTTGAAAAATGGGCAGATTATAACGGAGACGAACTGTTACAGTGACCAGTGGGACGGCGGACCGCAACGTACAGGCGTTGTCGGCATCGACAAGGATAAGAAACTGTGGATTGAAAGTATGTCGTGGAAGGGCTATGTAAGCTCCGACAGATGGGGTGCAGGGCAGAGGCACGAAATAATACAGGTGAACAAATACTGCCGTGCGTCCGGTGAAATTGCGCTATATAATTCTTTTTACGGCAGGGACAAGAAATTCCAGACCATAGAGGCGGCTGCGAACAACCAGTCGGCAACACTTGTCGATAATGCCGCTTGCGAGGTTTATCTTGACTTGAATGAAGGCCAGCAATGGGGCGTGGCGAGCGATTTCACAGCGACCGTGAGGGAAGTGAAGTCTGGCGAGGCGGCCGGAACACTTGGCGATTATGATTTGTGCCTTGTGGGCACGGCGTCTTATCGAACTGTGCTCGAGCAGTTGCAGCCGGGAGATGTGGTGGCTGTCAATTATGGCTGGCAATCGTATGCCACTGGTGAAATCCCAGAATTGGAAAATGCCATCGGAGGTAACGCGATTGTCCTTCTTGATGGGGAGCTTACCGGGCGCAATGAGGATGAGACATATAATACGCAGGTCTATTCACGTTCCGCCTATGGAATGAGCAAGGATGGGAAAACCTTGTATATGCTGGTGATTGACAAATCTACCGATCCGGTGTATGGATTGTCGGCAGGCTGCAATACAAGTGTCATGTGCCAGATTATGAAGCAGCTTGGGGCTTGGACGGTATGCAATGTGGATGCCGGCGGTTCTGCCCAGTTGATGGTTCAGGGTGAAGTGGTCAATACCACAACGGAAGGCACTCCACGCGCTGTTGCAAATGGTTGGATGGTGTATTCCACAGCCCCGGAGACAGCGGAAAGCGATGTGATTTCACGAATAGAATTCCTTGACCCTGAGTTGAACGTCCCGGTATATACCACATATACGCCTGTTGTCTTGGGCTACAATGTCTATGGTGAACTGATTGACGAGAATGTGGAAGGCGTGGAATTATCGTTGGATAATGACGCGCTGGGAGAAATTGTAGGCAATTCGTTGCAGGCTGGCGGAGAGGTTGCTACCGGAAATTTGACGGCAACCTATGGTAATGTTAAGGTGACTAAGCCGATAAATGTCGTTAATTCGGAAATAGCCATACGTTTGCCCTCGATATTGATTGACGGCCGTGATTATAAGATTGAGATTGTCGCTAAGCAGGGATTTGATGAGTATGTGTGCGACCCGTCGCGGTTGGACTGGACTGTGGATGACGAATCGGTTGCTGTGATAACAGGCGGTGTGCTTAGAGGGTTGCAGAATGGTTTTACAAAGATATACGGGCATCTTGGCGAATTTGAGGTATCGGCCGATGTGACGGTCGAGATTCCGGAAATGGATGTGATGCCGGTTTGCCGCCAATTCCCGGGCGATTGGGATTTGAAGCAATTGGGCGGCACTGATTTGCAGATTTCCGAATATGGCAGCGGTATGAAATTCACATATACCGGCAACGGTTCGAGCCGCGGCGCGTATTTGTCGGCAAATTCTCAGGTTAAGGTATATGGATTGCCTGAAAAATTAAGAATACGTATCAATCCGGGTAATTCTACGGTTAAGAAAGTGGCTATATCCATAGGGAATGCATTGGGTGACAGAAATCCGTCTTTGGCTTTTACAGATGAGGAATTGCCGAAAAATGAAGTGTCTGATATTGAATTGCCATTGGACGGCTGGATGGATACTGACGACATAGGGTGCTATCCGCTGACAATCTATAGCTTGCGTCTCGATATGGGTGTGTCGGAAAAAGGCACTTCTTACGAAATCCTTGTGCCGGGATTCGAGGCTGTATATGGCAGCGAGGCCGGTATTGACGGCACAGTTGCCGGAAAGGAAATCTTGGTGTATCCTAATCCAGTCAATAGCGGGCGGTTTACCGTTAATGTCCCTGACAACTCCGGCCGGTGCGGAGTCTCTCTGTTCAACAGTGCGGGGATGATGGTGCAGAGCGGAATTTATGAAGGCTATAGCTTCTCGGTTGCGGCCGGAGACTTGCAGAGTGGATTGTATTATGTCAGGGTGCAGACAGATAATGACATATATGTTTCAAAGATAATAATCAATTAATATAGTTAACTATGAGAATCAAATTATTTATGGCGGCTTTGCTATGCGTGTTCCTGTCGAATGCGCAGGATGTGAAGATTGTGCGCCACGAACAATTGCTGAAGGGGGTTGAGAGCCAATGCTACAATCCGGTTTTGAGCCCTGACGGGCAGAAGGTGCTTTTTACACAGTCAGATTATGAAGGTCTGAAGGTCTACGACATCGCTGACGACGTGGTCACGCCGCTTGCCTCCGACCGGTTGGCCGGTTTCTCCCCGGCATTTTCCAAGGATGGCAAGTCTGTGTATTTCCTCTCGCAGACAAGGGAGAATATGCTTGTCTACCGTGAGATGAAAAGTGTGAACCTCGACGGCACCGGAATGAGTACCGTCATGGAAAAATCGCGTGGCATGCTGCATCCGGTAGCTGTCGACGGAGGGGTCGTGACTGTTTCTGATAATGGCAGAAAATTAAAGGCGAAGAGCAATGGCGGCACGTATGCTTATTCGGCTGGTAAAAAAATCGTTGTGGTTAAAAACGGCATCGAGAAGAAGATAGCTCCTGTGCCTACCAAATATACTTATATTTGGGAGTCGTTGTCGCCCGACGGAACTAAAATATTGTTCTATGCCGGTGGCAAAGGGGCATACATTTGCGACCTTGATGGAAATTTGGTTGCCGAACTTGGCAAGTACACTTCGCCGGCATGGTGCGGCAATGATTATGTAGTGGCTGTCAACGCCACTCACGACGGGCATCAGTACGAGACATCGCAAATTGTGTTGCTGAAGGTTGACGGCTCTTATAAGAAGGAATTGACTGCGCCTGTCTCTATGTCGATGCATCCTACGGCATCCGCGTCAGGCGACAGGTTGACTTACAATACAATCGACGGGAGGTTGTTCTTGATGGATTTAAGAATTAAATAAACATTTGCACAATTATGAAAAAGCTGAGTTTTTTGTTGATGGCAGTAGCGGCATCTCTTTGTGTGAATGCCACTGATTTGAAAGATCTGAAAATATATATCAACCCCGGTCATGGCGGTCACGATTCCGATGACCGTAATGTCGCTGTGCCGCCTTTTGCAAGCGGTGACCCTGAGGGCTATTGGGAGTCGAACAGCAACTTGTCGAAAGGATTGTCGATGCGCGATTTATTGGAGGATTTCGGTGCTGAAGTGATGATGTCACGTACGACCAATACAACAGAAGATGACCGAGATTTGGGAGAGATAGGCGTGGAGGCAACTAATTTCGGCGCCGATTTCTTTTTCTCCATACATAGCAACGCGACAGGAACAGGCACAAGGGTGAACAGACCGTTAATGCTTTACCGTGGCGAAACTTCAAATCCGAGATTTGCGGAGGCTGTTGATATGTCTGCAACGTTGAACGATCAGTTGCTTGAAAACCGCGTTACTTCTTGGTCAAGTGAGACTCCATGGCTTGCTGGCGACCTTACGTTCTATGCAGGGCAGTGGGAGGGCGGACTTGGAGTATTGCGTCAGCTTTGGGTGCCGGGGCTTTTGTCGGAAGGGTCATATCACGATTATATCCCCGAGACTTACCGTCTGCTTAATGACGATTTCTGCTGGCTTGAGGCTTATCACTTCACGAAAGCCATTATGGAGCATTTCCAGACTACTGAGAAATACAGCACCGGCGTGGTGGCCGGAACTGTGACGGACGACCATCAGGAGCGTACGGATGACATATATAACGGTATCTTTTTCGGGCATGACAATGCTTTGCCGGTATGCGGAGCCACTGTCGCCCTGAAGGATGCTGATGGCGGGACGGTCGAAACGTATACCACCGACGACTTGTTCAACGGCGTGTATATGTTCCGGGCGGTTCAACCGGGAACATATACGCTGGCTATTTCCCATCCTGACTATGAGCCTTTCGAACAACAGATTACGGTCACGGCTAACGAGGTGACCTATCTCAATCCGGTGATGGCACGTGTGCGCAACACGCCTCCTGAAGTCGTGGGCCATTCTCCGGTGTGGTCGGAGGGCGACGAGGCTGTGCTTTGCAATACTCCGGTGGAAATAGAGTTCAACTGGGATATGGACTTGGAGTCGGTCGAACGGAATTTCTCAATTACACCGGCTGTCGAGGGCGACATCACTTGGGAGGATTCTTACTATAAGATGATATTCAGGCCTAAGCGGGCGTTCGAGACGAATACTGTCTACACGGTGAAGATAGCTAAGGGTGTAAAGCATCCTGCGGGCTTGGAGATGGCGGAAGATTTTACATTCTCGTTCAAGACGGGTGACTACAATGTGTTTGAAGTGCTGGCTTCCAATCCTGAAGAGGGCGGGGTAGTGCATTATGAGACACCGACTGTGGAGTTCCGTTTCGCGCAAAAGCCAAATACGCTCACTATACAGAACGATATTATAGTGAAAGATGAGAATGGGGAGCAGATGTCTTATGTCGCACGTTCGAGAAAAATAAGTAAGGCGAGTGACGATTTCGGTTATTTCCAGATTCGTTTGTCAGACGACCTTGAAATAGGAAAGACTTATACGATGGAAGTGAACGACAATGTGAAAGACGTGAACGGTATGCCTTTGGAGGCGCCATATTCTTATAAGTTTACTGCTGTAGATGTTGCAGCCGAGGGCGCTGTGCTTACTATGACGGAGTCGTTTGACGGTGATGGCCTTCTTGCTAAGGACGAAGATAATACGGTCGGTGCAAAGTCGGCGTCTGCTGTACGTAATACTTCCACGAAGATAGAAGGCGCTGCGTCATATAAGTTGGATTATGAATTCACGGAGTATGAAGGCGGAAAGGCCGCGTATGCCTTTTCTGCGCCGAATTCGGCATTGTACAAAAACACAAATGCAATCGGCTTGAAGGTTTATGGCGATTTGAGTTGCAATACATTATATGCACGTATGTCGGACGGAGCGGACGAGATACTTGTCCCGGTTTGTGTCTTGTCGTTCCTCGGATGGAAGGATGTCTCGGTGTCGTTGGAGGACGACCTGCAGGATGGCGACTATAAGGTGACAGGTTTTGAAATCGCGCAAACAGGCGGGCAGATAAGCCGCAAGGGCACTGTCTATATCGACAAGATGGCGATTGGAGACGCTGAAGATGCCGGTGTAGGAAGCATCGAGACGGAAAACGTACGTGTATATCCGAATCCTGCCTCGGAATTGCTTATTGCCAACGGTGACAAATATATTTTAAAGGTGGAACTTATTTCGCTGAACGGACAACTTGTCGCTGCCGCGGAGGGCAACGTGTTGAATGTAAGCAATGTCCCGTCGGGTATATATGTGGCTAAGATTTATACCCAGAATGGCTATGGGGTAAAGCAGGTGATGGTGAAACATTAAAAGTCCTGTTTCTTGGGATTGGAAGGATGCGGTTTGCCGGCCGCATCCTTCCGTTTTATGTTGTTAAACATATAGAAACGATGCTTAAGAAATGTGATTAGGCGGCTTATTTTTTGTAATTTTGCAACGAATTAAGTGATATTATGAAGATTATAGCTGATAGTAGTGCGTCACGTACCGAGTGGGTGCTTGTTGATGGTGCGACAGTGGTGGAGCATGCGTTTACCAAAGGGCTGAATCCCTTTTTCCAGACGCGCCGCGACATCAGCCATAGCATACGCCTCGATCTTCCGGATGCCTTCTTGAAAAGGCGTTGGGAACATATATATTTTTATGGAGCCGGCTGTATAGGTCAGGACAAAAAGAAGATAGTTGAATCGTCGCTTATAGCGCAATTCAAGGCGCCGGTCACGGTAGAGAGCGATTTGTTGGGCGCCGCAAGAGGTCTGCTTGTCACCGAACCGGGAATTGCCTGTATCCTTGGCAGCGGCTCGAACTCTTGTTATTACGACGGTAAGGAGGTGGTGAAAAACGTGCGTTCCCTTGGATTTGTCCTTGGCGACGAGGGCAGCGCCTCGTATATGGGAAAGCTGTTTATCGGCGACTGTCTCAAGAACATAGCGCCCGAGAGATTGCGCAACGCTTTTTACGAGTACATAAAGCAGACTCCTGACGAAATTATGCACTCCATTTACAGTAATAATATTCCGGGTAATACGTTGAGCGTTTATTCCCGCTTCCTTCAGGATAAGCTTGATCAGGATTACGTGTATAATTTGGTCTATACCAGTATCGATACGTTCTTCAAGCGCAATGTCGCGCAGTATGATTACGCTGGAAAGACAGTATGCTTTGTCGGGTCGAACGCATGCGCTTATTCGGAGGTCCTTACTGATGTGGCGAAAACCTATGGGATAACTATTGATAAGATATTGCCCAGTTCTGTACCCGGTCTTGTTAAGTATCATTCCATAAAAGGGTAGGCAAACGTCGGTCTAAAATAATGTGATTAAATATTAAAAAAGCTTGCGAAGGATATTTCGTAGGCTTTATTTTTTTTACTATACTACGTTTGTCGTACTTTTGCATATATTGATTAGGATTATCTAAATATTAAAGTCGTGCGAAAATTATTTTTAGCAACAGCATTGTTAATGTCATCGGTTTCGTTGTGCGGAGCTGCGGCAGTGGCCATTGACGGAAGTCTGGTTGATGAATTTAACAGATTAGTATCTGAATCCAAACCATCTTATCTTCAAATCGGGAACCTTAAGATTCAAAAGGCGGAGGCGGATGCCAAAAAGAAAATCATATCGATAGATATGAATGAAGCGTTTGGGTATATTCCCTTGACAAGGGAATATGTCGGGCAATTGCAGGAGGAGTTGGTAAAAGCCGCCGGTGCTGATTATTCAGGTTATAAAGTGGCATTTACTATTGACGGGCAAGACGTTGAATTGTTTTATAATGACTCCAAACTTGCTTATAGACCGTCGAAGCATAAAGAGCCTTTTGTGTATGCGGTGGATGGATTGTCGCATCCGGAGAAAGGCCTTGACGGGAAAATAATAGCGATGTGGCAAAGTCACGGTTTCTATTTCGAGCAGACGGCAGACCGTTGGCAATGGCAGCGTGCAAGAATATTCAACACTGTCGAGGATTTGTATACGCAAAGCTATGTGATGCCGTTTCTGATGCCTATGCTCGAGAATGCGGGCGCATACGTGTTCAGCCCGCGCGAGCGCGACATTAATTCTGTCGAAATAATAGTGGACAATGACGGAGGACTTGCTTCGGGCAGTTATTCGGAAACCTCGCTTTCAAAATCTACATGGGAAAATGGGGGCGTCGGATTCGGTTATAAGAAAAAAGCGTATGTGGAATTTGACAATCCCTTTACTGACGGTACGTATAGGAAAATTGCCGCGACTAAAAAGGATAAAGATATAGCAAAGGCTTCGTGGACAGCGGATATTCCGGCAGACGGGTCTTATGCGGTCTATGTGTCGTACGCTTCTTTGCCGGAAAGCGCAACTGACGCTTTGTATACAGTCAATAGCGCGGAGGGCGAAAAACAGTACCGCATTAACCAAAAAATGGGAGGCGGTACGTGGATTTATCTCGGGCATTTCTATTTCAATAAAGGCAGGCAGACTGTTGTTACATTGACCAACAAGTCGTCCGGCCGGAAAGCGGTAGTTACCGCTGATGCCGTGAAGATAGGTGGCGGTTTTGGCAATATAGCAAGAAAAAGAAGTGACAATTTCGACGCTGCTGCCCGCGGCAATGACGGCGACGTGAAGCTTCCGTCAATCAAGAGTGAATATGCAGTGAGCGGTTATCCGCGTTTTACGGAAGCGGCGCGTTATTGGTTGCAGTGGGCTGGTATTCCGGATTCAGTTTATTCTCCGTCGGAAGGTGCGAATGATTATACTGACGATTACCGTTGCCGTGGCATTTGGGTGAATTACCTTGCCGGAGGGTCGGATGTCCTTCCTGATTATAAGGGGCTTAATATCCCCGTGGATTTGTCGTTTGCGTTCCATTCGGATGCGGGTACGACGATGAATGACTCGATAATAGGTTCGTTGGGTATCTATTTCTCAAATAAAGGTGACAAATACATAAGCGGGACAGACCGTATGAATTCCCATAAGCTGACTAATTATGTCCTGACGAATATCACCAATGATGTCCGTGCGCAATACGACAGCCATTGGGTGCGTCGCGGCATGTGGGACGCTTCTTATTTCGAGGCGCGTGTACCCGAAGTCCCGGCTATGCTTCTTGAATTGCTTTCGCATCAGAATTTTGCGGATATGCGTTATGGCTTGGACCCTACCTTCCGTTTTACTGTAAGCCGTGCCATCTATAAGGGGATGGTAGAATATTTTGCAAATGTAGAAGGTCGAGATGATTATATGATACAACCGCTTCCTGTCAACAGTTTCGCAATTACAAAAAAATCGCCGGATGAATTTGTGCTGACGTGGAAAGCTACTGAAGACACTCTTTGCGACCGTGCGGATGCCGACAGGTTTGCCGTTTACGAACGTATTGGGAACGGCGGATTCAAGCGGATTGCCGTTACAGAAATGCCGGAGTATGCTGTGAAAATTAGCGATAATGACATACACAGCTACCGCATAGTGGCTGTGAACGACGGTGGTGTAAGTTTCCCGTCGGAGACGCTTGCTCTGGGTGTCGCAAAGGATTCGAAAGGTGATGTGCTTGTTGTCAATGGGTTTACAAGAATATCCGCTCCTGACAGTTTTGTCGCTTCTGACAATGTCGCCGGTTTCCTTAATGAAAAGGACAATGGTGTTCCCTATATTAATGATATAAATTATATCGGTGCGATGTTCGAGTTCCGTCGTGAAAAACCGTGGGTGAGCGACGATGCTACGGGATTTGGCGCAAGCCGTGCCAATTACGAGGATAAGGTGATTGCCGGCAACACGTTTGATTATCCGTATGTGCACGGTGCGTCGATTATGAATGCCGGTTACTCTTTCGTGTCGTGCAGTGCTGCCGCTGTCGAGAATGGAAGTGTCGATATGAAGCAATATAAGAATGCGGATTTGATTCTCGGGAAGCAAAAGACCACCCAACTTGGCCGTGGAGAAAAGCCCGACAGGTACTCCATCTATTCGCCTGCTATGCGTAATGCGTTGTCGGAATACTGTAAGAATGGCGGCAATCTGTTCGTTACGGGTGCATACGTCGCTACGGATATTTGGGACAGCAAGAACTATGACAAGGCAAAAGATGAGTTTGCGCAGGAAGTGCTGGGCTATAAATACGTTGTCGGACAGGCTGCTGTTGAGGGCAAGGCGCATTTCGTCCCGTCGTATTTCCCGCAATTCGGAAAATTGCAGGCAGAATATTATACTGAGCTTAACGACAAATTCTATGCGGTGGAATCGCCCGACGCACTGTTGCCTTCCGACCCTGCAAAGGGTTGCACGCTTTTGCGTTATGATGAAAATAATATATCGGCCGGAGTGGCAAATAAATTTGATAATTATAGGACTTGTATCATCGGTTTCCCGTTCGAGACAATCAAGGATGGCTCTGTGCGCGATGCGATGATGCGGCAAGTGCTTGATTTCTTTAATGATTAAAAACTTATAAATACAAACCTGAACATAAAAACTTAATTATATGAAAAAGCTGAATTTCTTTATTCCGTTTGTTAATGAGGCGCAAGTGAAGAACACAATAGGTGGTTTGACACAGTGCGAGTTGGTTACTAAAATCTGTCTTCTTGCCGGCGACGACGCTCAAGGTTCCGTTGAAGGTTGCGAGAAGATAGCCGTAAAAGGTATTAAGAGCACCGATACTATGAAAAAGATAGCCGCTGCGGCTGATGGCGACTATATAGTATTGTATACAAAGTACAACACTCTCGACTTTGGAATGTTTGCCATCGAGCGTATGGTTAGAATTGCCGATGATTCGGATGCCGGTATGGTATATGCCGACCATTATAACGTAGTCGGTGGAAATCGTACCAATGCTCCTGTAATCGATTATCAGGCAGGTAGTCTGCGCGATGATTTCGATTTCGGTTCTGTGCTGATGTTTAACGCAGCCGCTTTCAAAGATGCGGTTGCCCGTATGGACAAGGATTATGAGTTTGCCGGTCTGTATGATTTGCGTTTGAAAATTTCGCAGAAAGCGGAAATCGTCCATATTAATGAATATTTGTATTCTGATGTTGAACTTGATACGCGCAAGAGCGGTGAAAAGATTTTCGATTATGTCGACCCGAAGAACCGTGGCGTGCAGATTGAAATGGAAGATGCTTGTACTGCCCATCTGAAGGCTGTCGGCGGTTATCTTGAGCCTAATTTCAAGAAAATAGAGTTCAGTGCCGGCAATTTCGAATATGAGGCTTCGGTCATAATTCCGGTACGCAACCGTATCCGCACAATCCGTGACGCAATTAAGTCGGTGTTATGCCAAAAGGCCGATTTCAAGTTCAATCTTATTGTTATTGACAACCATTCGACAGACGGCACGACAGAAGCTATCGACGAGTTTAAGGGCGATGACCGTCTGATTCATCTTATTCCTGAACGTGACGATCTTGGCATCGGCGGTTGCTGGAATCTTGGCGTGCATCACCCCAAGTGCGGTAAATTTGCCGTGCAGCTCGACAGTGATGACGTTTACAAGGACGAGAATACTCTGACCACGATGGTGCGTGCTTTCTATGAGCAGAATTGTGCTATGGTTGTCGGTACTTATATGATGACCGACTTCAATATGAACATGATAGCGCCGGGTATCATCGACCATAAGGAATGGACACCTGAAAACGGACGTAACAATGCGTTGCGCATCAATGGTCTTGGCGCTCCGCGCGCTTTCTATACACCGGTGTTGCGTGAGGTGAAAGTGCCTAATACAAGCTATGGCGAGGATTATGCGCTTGGGCTGAATTTCTCCCGTGAATATCAGATAGGCCGTGTTTATGACGTGGTATATTTGTGCCGTCGCTGGGACGACAATTCTGACGCGTCGCTCGACGTGATGAAGATGAATGCCCACAATCTTTATAAGGACCGTATCCGCACGTGGGAACTTAAGGCACGTATCGCATTCAATAAGAACAAATAAGATGCAAAATATAGATAAGGCGATTGTGCAGGCATTCTTTGACCGTCAGGTAAGTGAATGGGATACTGCAAAAAATAATTACGAAGCATTGCAGCGTGTCAAGGTGAAAGAGTTCCGGCTTGGCAATGCGTTGGTGAAAGTGCAGTTCAATCCGGCGCGTATTGTTTCGTCGGCTGCCAAGGTGGATGCCAAGTCGTTGAAAGAACGTAAATGTTTTCTTTGCGAGGAAAACCGTCCTGCGGTGCAGGATGGTTTGGCATGGGGCGATTATACGATATTGGTAAATCCTTTCCCTATATTCCCGAAGCATCTTACCATACCGGCAAACGGGCATATCCCTCAGTTGATATCAGGCAGGATTAAGGATATGATGCGCTTGTCGAGCGTGTTGTGCGACTATGTAGTGTTCTACAATGGCCCGAAGTGCGGGGCTTCCGCCCCCGACCATATGCACTTTCAGGCGGGTAACACCGGGTTTATGCCGGTTGCCGATTGGATGCGCAATGCAAGGAAACGCAACGTCTTGCTTTCCGGAGATGCCCGGCTTAGTGTTGTGGAGGAAGGCATGCCGCAATGTTGTTTTATAATAGAAGCCTCTTCGGTAGATGGCGGCAGCCGTATGTTCGACCGTCTTTATGAGGCAATTGACATTCCGGAGGGTGAAAGCGAGCCGATGCTCAATGTGCTGTGTCTCTACTATGCAGGGGTGTGGAACATTGTTGTTTTCCCGCGTAAGAAGCATCGTCCGGATTGCTACTTCAAGGAGGGCGACGGCAATATATTGATTAGCCCGGCCTCTGTCGACATGGGTGGCGTGTTCATCACTCCTTTGGAAAAAGATTTTGATAAAATTACAGCTTCCGACCTTCAGACTATTTATGATGAAGTGTGCATAGGAAAGGATGACGCAGAGGCTATTTGTAGTAAAATTAATTAAGTCAGATTATGCAGCAACCAGTAGTAAAGGTCGGTATAATGAATGAACCGGCGATTAGATTCAGATTTTCTGCTGATTACCGCCAAGGTGATAAGATATTCTCAGGTGAACAGCACGCTGAAGTGTGCGATGGAAAAGTGAAATGGGATGGCGGCGTTTACGACACGGTGGAATTCACACCGTGCGATATGGCAAATTCTTATTTCGAGCTGTATGATGTGACTATTGGCGTTAATTTCCATTGGGAAAGGAAGGAGAACCAGTCGTTCCGCGGCTCGTTGCGCCTGATTGTGGAGAACGGCAAGCTGACGGCTGTCAACATATTGCCGGTAGAGGAGTATCTGCTTAGTGTGATTTCCTCGGAGATGAGCGCGACAGCCTCATTGGAGTTGCTGAAGGCGCATGCGGTGATTTCGCGCAGTTGGCTTCTTTCCCAAATAGAAAAGAACAAGGAGCTGACGGCTTCGGATACCAAATACGAGCCGTCTACGGTTACCGATACGGAGATTGTGCGTTGGTACGACCGTGAGGACCATGTGAATTTCGACGTTTGCGCCGACGACCATTGCCAGCGTTATCAGGGCATAACCCGTGAATCTACGCAGAAAGTGCGTGAAGCTATCGGCGCTACTTTCGGACAGGTTCTTATGTATGATGGCAAGTTGTGCGACGCACGGTTTTCCAAGTCGTGCGGCGGTGTGTTCGAGCAATTCGAGAATTGTTGGGAGCCTAAGCATTACGACTATCTTGTGGCTCGCCGTGACAGTGCTTCCCCGATGGATTTCCCGGACCTTACGGTAGAGGAGAACGCAAGGAAGTGGATTCTTGAAGCTCCGGAGGCTTTCTGCAACACTACGGATAAGCAGATACTGTCGCAGGTGCTCAACAGCTACGATCAGGAAACGGTGGATTTCTACCGCTGGAAAGTGGAATACACGCAGCAGGAATTGTCGGAATTGATTAAGAGCCGCTCAGGCATCGACTATGGCGGTATCGTGGATTTGGTGCCGGTTGCGCGCGGTACTTCCGGACGGCTTTACCGTTTGAAGATTGTCGGAACGAAGCGCACTATGATTATAGGAAAAGAATTGGAGATACGTCGCACATTGTCGCCGTCGCATCTCTATAGCTCCGCATTTGTAGTGGAGAAGGAGGGCAGTCGTGACGGCCTTCCCGAGAAATTCATAATAAAGGGAGCCGGTTGGGGGCATGGCGTAGGGCTTTGCCAGATTGGTGCTGCCGTCATGGGGGAGAAAGGCTATGATTATCGCCAGATTCTCCAACATTATTTCATCAACTCCGAAATAACGGAATTATATTCAAAAGACTAAGCAATGAGTAAAGTAACGACACGCAATCCGTGGGCATGGATTCCCACGTTATATTTTGCACAAGGCATACCGTTCATCTTCATCAATATGGTGACGATGGTGCTGTTCACCCAGCTTGGCATGTCGGAAACAGACGCCGCCCTTTATACGGGCTGGCTTTATCTCCCTTGGGTAATCAAACCGTTCTGGGGGCCTATTGTCGATATTCTTAAGACAAAGCGTTGGTGGACGGTGGTAATGCAAATCTGTGTGGCTGTAGGGCTTGCAGGCATAGCTTTCACGCTGCCGTTGCCTGAAAAGGAAGAGATAGCGGCCGGTATGCCTGTAAGCGCGTTTGCCGTGTGCCTGTTCTTCTATTTCATTACGGCATTCTGTTCGGCTACCCACGACATAGCTTCCGACGGTTTCTATATGCTCGCCCTTAACACTAACCAGCAGAGTATGTTCGTAGGCATCCGTTCTACGTTCTACCGCTGCGCCAATGTGTTCGGACAGGGCGGTCTGGTGATGATTGCCGGCGCTTTGGAAGCTTATTTCGGCACGGCTGCCGCTTGGAAATGGACTGTGGCAAGTTGCGCCGCTTTCTTTGCTCTGGTTTCAATCTGGCACATGTTCATTCTTCCTGTGCCGGTTGCCGACAAGGCTGTGGGCGGCGAGGTTGAGCAGCAGGGCATTAAAGGCATTCTCAAGGGTTTTGTCGGTTCTTTCGTCACGTTTTTCAAGAAGAAGCATGTGGTGTTGGCAATGCTCTTTATGTTGCTCTACCGTTTGCCGGAGGCTCAGGTGGTGAAACTCTGCCAGCCTTTCCTTCTTGCGTCGCGCGAAGCCGGCGGTCTGGGCATGACCCAGATGGAAGTGGGGTTTGCGTATGGAACGCTTGCCATAATCGGATTGACAGTCGGCGGTATCATCGGCGGTATCTGTGCTTCGCGCGGAGGCTTGCGTAAATGGATTTGGCCTATGGCGCTTGCCACGTCGCTCAACTGTGTGGCCTATATCATCCTTTCTACGGTGCAGCCTGACTACAGCACTGTTGCCGGTAAGGTAATCACGTTCTCGGCGATTATTCTTGAACAGTTTGCCTACGGATTCGGTTTCACCGCATTTATGCTCTTTATGATGTATTTTGCGGAAGGCCCGTATAAGACTTCGCACTATGCCATCTGCACGGCGTTCATGGCATTGGGCATGATGCTTCCGGGTATGGCTGCGGGCTGGATTAAGGAAGTGATGCTGGGCAATTCTTACATCAATTTCTTCTTGTGGGTGCTTGGTTGTAACCTTGCGACATGGCTTGTAACGGCTCTTGTGCGCAGACATATCGACCCGGCTTATGGCGCAAAACAAAATTAAAGGTAATGACTATGAGAAAATCAATATTGGCATTGTCCCTTGGCGTGGCGGCTTTGGCTGCCACGGCCGGGGTTAAGCCGGGCGTGGAGGTGCTCCGCGACAACGGCTTCCAGCAATTGGACGGAAAGAAAGTGGGATTGATAACCAATCCGACTGGAGTGGACAATAACCTGAAGTCGACCATCGACATTCTTCACGATGCGCCGAATGTGGAACTTGTGGCTTTGTTCGCTCCGGAGCATGGTGTCCGTGGCGATGTGCATGCCGGTGACGAATTTGAAAACACGGTCGATCCGGCTACCGGCGTACAGGTATACTCCATTTATGGCAAGACAAAGAAGCCGACTCCTGAAATGCTTAAAGGCATTGATGCCTTGGTTTACGACATTCAGGACATCGGTTGCCGCTCGTTCACGTTTGTCAGCACTCTTGGCATGGCGTTGGAGGCTTGTGCGGAAAACGACATAGAGCTGGTAGTGCTCGACCGTCCTAACCCGCTTGGCGGAAACCGTGTGGAAGGAAATCTTGTGGAGGACGGCTTTTATTCGTTTGTAAGCCAGTTCCCGATACCTTATCTTTATGGCATGACTCCGGGCGAGACTGCCCGCTATCTTAACGGCGAAGGTCTTGTTGCCGGGGGAAAGAAGGCTAAGTTGACTGTTGTGCCGATGGAAGGTTGGACGCGCGACATGACTTTCGACAAGACAGGTATGCCGTGGATTCTTCCTTCTCCGCATATTCCGCAGCCGGTAACCTCTTATTATTATCCGGCTACCGGAATCCTCGGCGAGTTGTATTTCGTGTCGATAGGCGTGGGCTATACGTTGCCTTTCCAGTTGATATGCGCCGATTGGATTGACGCTGACAAATTCTCGGCGAATATGAACGCCTTGAACTTGCCGGGCGTGAAATGCCGTCCGATACATATCAAGCCGTTCTATTCCACCGGGAAAGGCGAGAATTTGCAGGGAATACAATTCTATATCGACGACATTCCGGAATCGAGCATCACGTTGCTTCAATTCTATGCTATGCAGGTGCTTGCCGAAATGTATCCTGACAAGCGTATTTTCGATGTCGCTACCGACAAGTCGCGTTTTAATATGTTCGACAAGGTGTGCGGTACAGACCAGATACGTTTGCGTTTCTCGAAGAATTATAAAGTGAGCGACATAATTGACTATTGGAACAAAGATGTAGAGCCGTTCAAGGCTAAGTCAAGTAAATACTATCTATATAAGTAAGAGCAACTAATGATGGATAAAGCGTATCAATCCTACCTCGAGCGTATCAGGGAGTTTGTCCCGGAGGAGAGGATCTACACCGACGATTTACGTCGGTTGGCATGGGGAACTGATGCCGGTTTCTACCGACTGATACCTAAGATTGTTGTAAGGTCGAAGTCGGAGGAAGAAGTGGCGCGCCTTCTTGCCATTGCAGATGATTTGAGTTTGCCGGTAACTTTCCGTGCTGCCGGAACAAGTCTTTCAGGACAGGCAATCAGTGATTCAATCTTGATTGTTGCCGGGAAGAACTGGGAAAAATACGAGGTGTCGCCCGATGCTTCTACAATCAGGCTGCAGCCCGGTATTGTCGGCGAATGGGTCAACCAGATATTACGTCCATACGGCCGTATTTTCACGCCTGACCCGGCTTCGAAAAATTCGGCTATGGTAGGCGGCATAATCATGAACAATGCTTCCGGTATGAATTGCGGCACACATGCCAATAGCGACCGTATGTTGCGCTCTGTGCGCATTGTCCTTGCCGACGGCACAGTGCTCGATACCGGTGACAACGCGAGCAAGGCGGAGTTCCGCCGTACTCATCCTGATTTTATCCGCAGGATAGAGGAGCTGCGCGACAAGGTGAATGCCGACAGTCGTCTTGCCGACAAGATACGCTATAAATATTCCATCAAGAATGTGACAGGTCTGAACATCCTTCCTTTTGTATCGTTTACTGATCCGTTCGACATAATTACCCATTTGGTTGTAGGGTCGGAGGGTACGTTGGCATTCCTTTCGGAAGCGGTGATGGCGACAGGGCACTTGTTCAAGCATTCTGCGAGCGCGATGCTCTATTTCTCCGATTTGCAGGAGGCATGCCGCGCTGTGGTGGAATTGAAGGTAGGGCCGGTGTTCAGCGCGGAGATGCTTGACAAGAAATCGCTCTCGTCGGTCAACGACGCTACGGGCGAGGGGCTTACCGCTTTGCTTGTCGAGACAAAAGCCGACACCAAGGAGCAATTGGAGGAGAATATCGAGGTTATTAAAAAGATATTGGAGGGATATAATCTATATACTCCCATCCATTTCACCGATGTGCCGGAGGAGTACTCCAAATATTGGGCTATCCGTTCCGGTATTTTCCCGTCGGTGGGCGGTACCCGTAAATTAGGCACTACGGTGCTTATCGAGGATGTGGCTTTCCATATCGAGGATTTGCCGGAGGCTACGCTCGATCTTCAGCAGATGCTCGAGCGTCATGGCTACGATGATGCCTGCATCTATGGGCATGCTTTGGAAGGCAACTATCATTTTGTCATTGCCCAATCGTTCGACACGCAGGAGGAAATCGACCGGTATAAGGCTTTGATGCTTGAAATAGAACATCTTGTGGTTGATAAATACAACGGTTCGCTGAAGGCCGAACACGGAACTGGACGCAATATGGCTCCGTTTGTCAAGGCTGAATGGGGCAGTGACGCTTATGAGATTATGAAGGCTGTCAAGCAGCTTTTCGACCCGAAAGGCTTGCTTAATCCGGGCGTGATTTTTAATGACGACCCCGAATGCTACATAAAGGGGATGAAACCGATGCCTTTGACTAATCCTAACGTCGACCGGTGCATAGAGTGCGGCTTCTGCGAGGTGAATTGCCTTACGTGCGGTTTCTCCATGTCGTCGCGGCAGAGGATTGTCGTGCAGAGGGAAATCTCGCGCCTGAAGATGACATGCGAGGATCCGGAGCGGCTTGCCCGTCTGGAAAAGGAGTTTAAATATCTTGGCAATGAGACGTGTGCCGGTGACGGATTGTGCAGCACTTCCTGCCCGATGAAAATCAATACCGGAGAGATGGTTCACGACCTCCGTCGTGAGGCATTGCAAAAGACCGGTATAGGTTATAAGACCGGCGATTTTGTTGCCAACCATTTTTCTGCTGTCAAGGCTTCTTTGCGTCCGTTGCTTTCGGTAGCGTCGTTCACTCACGCCGTGATTGGCGACAAGGGTGTTGAGGTCGCCGGAAAGGCGTTGCATAAATTGGGGCTTCCGTTGTGGACTCCGGCACTGCCTAAGGCTTATTACCCGCATCGCATCGATACCGGAGCGTCGGATTTGAAAGTGGTGTATTTCCCGAGCTGCATAAACCAGACTATGGGGCTGTCGGAAAAGAATACTGTCAAAAAACCGCTTATCGACGCTACTGTGGCGTTGATTAGAAAAGCCGGTTACGAGGTGATATTCCCGAAGAACATGAAGAATCTGTGCTGCGGCACTATTTGGGAAAGCAAGGGCATGCCCGACATAGCCGACCGTAAGGTGGAGGAATTGGAGCAGGCTCTTATCGAGGCATCGCAGGGCGGGAAATATCCGGTGCTTTGCGACCAAAGTCCGTGTCTGCACCGTATGCGCGAGAAGATAAAGTCGCTTAAGCTGTATGAGCCGGTGGAGTTCATCTATGAATACCTTGTGCCGCGCCTTGAAATAAAGCAGTCCGATGAGCCGGTGGCCATTCACCTCACTTGTTCTACCCGCCATATGGGATTGGACAAGGAATTTTTCGCATTGGCAAGCCTTTGCTCGTCGAAGGTGCTGATTCCTGAGGAAGTGGGTTGCTGCGGTTTTGCCGGCGACAAGGGTTTCACCCATCCGGAGGTCAACCGTTACGCTTTGCGCAAGTTGCGTCCGCAAATCGAGAAAGCCGGCATAAAGAGGGGATTCTCCAACAGCCGTACCTGCGAGGTGGGGCTGACTCTGAATGCGGGGATTCCTTACTATTCGATTGTGTACCTTGTTGATGAGTGCAGCGAGCCGAAACATTAATTAAAATTGAATAAAAGAAAAAATGACAGAATCAGTTCAAATAAAAAAGCCTAAGAACCGCATACTCGCGCTCGACATATTGCGTGGTATAACGATTGCGGGTATGATTATGGTGAACAATCCCGGTTCTTGGGGACATATTTATGCTCCGTTGGAGCATGCGAGCTGGATAGGGCTGACTCCTACCGACCTCGTGTTTCCGTTCTTTATGTTCATAATGGGTATTTCCACCTACATATCGTTGCGCAAGTACGATTTCTCGTACTCCCATGCGACGTTGATAAAGGTGGTGCGCCGCACGATAGTGATTTTCCTTATCGGTTTGGCGATAGGTTGGTTCAGCCGGCTGTGCTACGGTCTTGCCGGCTCCGACAGCTCGTTGCCGCTATGGGGAAGGATTGCCGATGCGGCCAACAGCTTCTCCACGATGCGCATACTCGGCGTGATGCAACGTCTGGCGTTGTGCTATTGCTTTGTCTCGATTATCGCCATTACGGTGAAGCATAAGCTTATCCCTTACATAATAGCCGGCATACTTGTCGTTTATGGCGTGCTGTTGTTGATGTTCCACGGGCTGGAATTTTCGTTGAACAACATTGTCTATGTCGTTGACCATGCGGTGTTCGGCGACGCTCACCTTTATAAGGATACGGTAAGCTCTCTTGTGGGAAGCGTGCATAGCAGTTCGGAATTCTCTGTCGATATTTATCAGCGCCAGCGGCTTCCGATTGACCCGGAAGGTCTGCTCAGCACTTTGCCGTCGATTGCGCATGTGCTTATCGGCTTCTGTTGCGGTAAGATGATTATGACGGTGAAGGAAAACGACAAGAAAGTGCAGAATTTGTTTATAATAGGCACAATTCTTACTTTTACCGGCTTTTTGCTGAGCTACGGCATGCCGATAAGCAAGAAATTGTGGACTCCGACGTTCGCGCTCGTCACTTGCGGGTTGGCGGCGAGCTTGCTTGCGTTGCTGATTTGGATAATCGACATCAAGGGCTACAAGAAATGGACGAGATTCTTCGAGGCTTTCGGAATCAATCCGTTGTTCATGTATGTGTTGGGCGGTGTGCTGGGCATTTTGTTCAACACCATCTCGATTGGCGGGCATTCAATCCATACATGGCTTTATTCCAAGTCATTCGTGCCGCTGTTCGGCGACCCGACGTTCGCCTCGCTTGTCTATGCGTTGGTGTTCATCGGTATTAATTGGGCTATAGGTTACATATTGTATAAAAAGAAAATATATATAAAGATATGATTTTAATTGCTGATTGTGGGTCAACAAAGATTGACTGGTGCTTGATTGAAAACGGTAAGGTTGCCAAGCAGGTTTTTACTTCAGGAATCAATGCATTGCTGATGAGTGAGGAACAGATTCGTCAGACTATTGCCGACGAGCTTGTCCCGGAAATCAAAGGGTATGAAATCGGCAGCGTGTATTACTACGGTGCTGGATGCCTGTTCGACGACATTTGCGCGAATGTGCGCCGCGCGATAGCCGCCAACATACCTTCGGCCAAGACCATCGAGGTCGATACCGACTTGCTGGCTGCCGCGCGCGCTTTGTGCGGTAAGAATCCCGGCATTGCCTGCATTATGGGCACGGGGTCGAACTCGTGCTACTACGACGGCGTGAAAATCGTCGATAATGTTTCTCCGCTCGGCTATATTCTTGGCGATGAGGGCAGCGGTGCCGTGCTTGGCAAGTTGCTCGTGGGCGACGTGCTGAAGAACCAGTTGCCGGCCGCCTTGTGCGAGAAATTCTTGAAAAAGTATGACCTTGACCGTCAGAAAATCATCGAGGGTGTGTATAAGAAGCCGGCGGCTAACCGCTTCCTCGCTTCTTTGTCGCCGTTCTTGATTGAAAACATCGAGGAACCTGCCGTACACCGTCTGGTGCTCAACGCTTTCAAGGCGTTCTTCGTGCGCAATATCGAGAACTACGAAGGCTACAAGACGATGCCCGTGTCGTTTGTCGGCTCTGTTGCCTATTACTGTCGCGATGTGCTTGAGGAGGCCGCAAGCTCTCTTGGCATAAAGATTGGGACTGTTATAAAGAGTCCGATGGAAGGGTTGATTAAATATCATTCAAATTAAAATATTTGGTAAGTTTATGGCATTTGTGAAAATTAGCGAACAACCGTCGCTGTATAATGATTTGGAGAAGAAACCGGTGCGTGAGATTCTGGAGGAAATCAACACCGAGGACCATAAGGTGGCTGATGCCGTGCAAAAGGCGATTCCCAATATCGAGAAGCTCGTTGAGGGCATCGTGGAGCGTATGAAGAAAGGCGGGCGCATATTCTATATCGGCGCAGGCACTTCAGGCCGTCTCGGCGTGCTCGACGCTTCGGAGATACCGCCCACATTCGGCATGGATCCGAGTTGGGTGATCGGTGTGATTGCCGGTGGCGACACTGCTTTGCGCAACGCGGTGGAAAATGCCGAGGACGATACCGAGCAGGGGTGGAAGGACTTGGAGAAATTCAACATCAATTCCAAGGACACGCTTATCGGTATAGCAGCTTCGGGTACTACGCCTTATGTTATCGGCGCATTGAAGACAGCCCGCGCCAACGGACTTTTGACGGCTGCCATTACGAGCAATCCCGATGCGCCGGTGTCGGAAGCGGCCGAGATTCCCATCGAGATGATTGTGGGTCCGGAATATGTAACAGGAAGCTCGCGTATGAAGTCGGGTACAGGGCAAAAAATGATTTGCAACATGATTTCCACCTCCGTCATGATTAAGATGGGACGTGTGAAAGGCAACAAGATGGTGAACATGCAGCTGACCAACGCCAAATTGGTTGACCGCGGCTCGCGTATGGTTGCCGAAGAGCTTGGCTTGCCTTACGACGAGGCTAAGCGTCTGCTTCTTTTCCACGGTTCGGTTAAGGTGGCTGTCGACGCTTATCGTTCGAGTCATCATTAATAATCTGTGGGTATGAGGCGTTTTTTGATTTTGTCGGCATTGGTATTGTCGGGTGTTTGCGGTATGGCGGCGCAGGAAAAGTACGAGGACAACGAGTTCTACTATCAACGCTCGTCGCATTTTGAGATGCTTCCTGTCGGCAGCGACGATATTGTGTTTCTCGGCGACAGCCAGACCAATGGCTGCGAGTGGCACGAGATGCTCGGCAATCCCAACGTGAAGAACCGCGGCATATCGTCCGACGTGATTCAGGGATTCGCCGACCGCGTGCAGCCGATTATCGACGGCCGTCCGGCGAAGCTGTTCATCCTTGGCGGCGTGAACGACATTTCCCACGACCTTACGCCCGACAGCATTGCCACGGCGATGCGCAACCTGATTGTGAAGGTGCGTCGGGGTACTCCGGCGACTAAGGTCTATCTTCAAAGCCTCCTTCCTATCGACAACAGTTTCCGCCGCTACAAGGCGATGACCGGCAAGGAAAGCGTGATTGTGGAGACCAATAAGTTGCTGAAGAAAGTGGCTGAGGAGACCGGCGCTACGTGGATCGACCTTTATTCGCGTATGGTTGACCCTGCTACCGGCAATATGCGCAAGGGACTGACCAACGACGGCCTCCACCTGCTTGGTGCGGGCTACGCCGTATGGCGTGACGCCGTCCTTCCCTACGTCGAGGAATAAATTGAATAGTTATACATTATAATCCCTTTGTTGCGGAATTTTTCTGTCAACAAAGGGATTCTTATTATTGTTGTAGACTGGCACACTATGATGTTTCTGTGTGCAATGCAGTCTGTCCTATGTCAGATTTTTATAGCGTATTATTGGTGCCCGCTAAAAATGTGGGCATTCGGTTTATGGGTTGTAATGCGCTGCCGCCGATGAATCCGACTGATGTCCATGTTATGGCGGAGGTCATTTAATTTAACTATGATAGCTAAAGTGTTGTTACGAAAACGGTTGATATATGCTTCGCGATTTGCCGCCGTATGTGAGTTCATCAGATTCAAAGCGGTTTCTATTTCTTCCCAGTCTTTTGTGGCTATATTCGGGCATTTGTCCTGTAGCAGATGAATCGTTTCAGAAACAGTGTGTGGGGTATCTTCGGCAGCGTCGTGTAAATATCCGACTATTTGTTCTTTCCAGTTCTTGAATCTAAGAGTTATTTGTTTTGAGGATTGTAAAATGTTGGATAATAAAAAAGACCGCTGGAGCGGTCTTGGTAGTGTGGGCGTTGACGGATTCGAACCGCCGACCCTCTGCTTGTAAGGCAGATGCTCTGAACCAGCTGAGCTAAACGCCCTTTCTTTGGGAAAGCGATGCAAAGGTACGACAATTTTCCGACACTCCAAATTTTCCGGCATAAAAATTGCGAAAAAAATCGCGCGCACTGGAATTTTCAGTGAAATTACCGGAATTTTGCGGGAAAATCACTCGCCATCCTCTATAATAACGTCCTCATCCTCGTCGACAATCGTGTTGAAATCCTCGATGCCTACCATCTCTGAAATCGAATCCGTCGACAATGTGTCCGGGGGCAACACCGTGTGGCAATTCCACGTCCTTCCGTTGATAGGCACAGCCGGCTTGTCGGCAATCTTCCCGCGGTAGCGGCTGAGCGACGGGTCTTTCAGCACTTTTTCCATAAAATAGGCATATACGGGCATTGCCGTATGGCTGCCCTGCCCCATCCTGCCGGTGCGGAAATGGATGCTGCGGTATTCTCCGCCCACCCAACATCCGCCGACAAGGTTCTTGGTCACACCGACATACCATCCGTCGCTATTGTTGTTCGTAGTACCTGTCTTTCCGCCGAAATTAGTGTCGAAGCGGTGTATGTCGTAGCCCCAAAGCCCCATCGAAGTGCCTCCCGGCTCGGTCATGCCGGCGAGCAGCATCTGCTGCATAAGGAACGCCGACTCGTAGGAAATCGCCTGCCGCTGTTCCGGCTTATGCTCGTAAATCACCTTCCCGTTGCTGTCCTCTATCCGGGTCACGAACGAAGGGGTATTGTATCTTCCGCCGTTCATCACCGTGCAATAAGAATTCACCATCTCGTAGAGCGTCACGTCGGAAGCGCCAAGAGGCAACGAAGGGGTGGCGCGCAACGGAGAATGCACCCCCATGCGGCGGGCCACGTCAATCACATTGCCGATGCCTACCTCGTCGCCCACGGCCACGGCCACGGAATTTATGGAACGCGCGAAAGCGTATTTCAAAGTCATCGACCTGCCGGAATAATAGCCCTCGGAATTGCGCGGAGCCCACTTCACAGGTTGTCCGTCGCCGTCGAAAGCGTCATACTGCCGGTATTGGTCCACTCGCTCGTCGCAAGGCGACAACCCTTTCTCCATCGCAGCCGTATAGACGAACAGCTTGAACGTCGAGCCGGGCTGCCGGTGGGCTGTCACCTTGTCGTATTTCCAATGGTCGAAATCCACGTCGCCGACCCATGCCTTTATATTACCAGTCTGCGGTTCCATAGCAAGGAATCCGCAGTGCATGAAACGCACCATATAGCGTATAGAGTCCATTGTACTCAGCATCATGTCCTTCGTGCCTTCCTTGTAGTCGAACACCTTCACGTGGTGCGGATAGTTCATATAATAGTCCACGGAATCCGGATTGTCCGGGAAATGCTTCGTGAGCCGCTTGTAGGCCTCCGTGCGTTTAGCAATGTTCTCGATGAAACCCTCAATCTCCTGATGGTTAGCATCCTGCCATGGGTTAGTGCCGCCCCAGTCTCCGTTGAAATTACGTTGCACCTGCTCCATGTGTTTCATAACGGCCTCTTCCGCATAGCGTTGCATCCGCGAGTCGATGGTGGTATGGATTTTCAAGCCGTCGCCGTAAAGGTCGTAACCGTTGGCCTTGCACCATTGCCCTATGCTGTCGGCAAGAGCCTCGCGGAAATAGAGAGCGTCGCCGTCGTAAGATGTAGTGACTTTGTATTTCAGTGTGATTGGAAGGGCAGACAAGGAGTCGCGCTCCGCTTTGGTAATCACGCCGTGGGTATACATATTGTTCAGCACCACATTCCTGCGGTGGCGGCTGTTTTCAGGATTTATGCGCGGATTATAGTAAGTGGTAGCCTTCAGCATCCCTACCAATACCGCACACTGGTCGGTGGTAAGCTCCGACGGTTTCTCGCTGTAGTAGGTCTGCGCCGCCGTGCGTATGCCGTAGGCGTTGCTTCCGAAATCCACGGTGTTGAAGTACATCGTCAGAATTTCTTCCTTGGAATAGAACATTTCGATTTTCACGGCCGTAATCCATTCCTTAGTCTTCATTATGAGCATCCTCACTCCCGGTATATATCCGAGCAGACCGGTAGAGTACTCCGTACGCGTCTTGAACATATTTTTCACCAACTGCTGGGTTATGGTGCTCGCCCCGCGCGCATCGCCGTGCACCACCATATCCTTCACAGCCGCAAAAACGCCCTGAAAATCAATGCCGAAATGCTTGTAGAAACGTTCGTCCTCGGTCGAGACAAGAGCCTTGACAAGCATCGGGGGAATCTCGTCGTAGGTGACAGGCAGGCGGTTCTCGCGGAAATACCGTCCCAACACCACACCGTCGTCGCTGTAGATTATGGATGCCACGTCCTGCTTCGGATGCGCTATGGCATCAATTCCCGGCGATTTTCCGAAAAGCCACAGGAAATTGACGTCGACCATACCGAGATACACGAAAAACAACACAACGAAAGTGACGGCGAGCATCCCTGCCCTCTTGTACCAGCGCGCTTCCTTATATGTGCGTTTATACCATTTCCAACCCGCCTTGGTCTTATGCCACACGAATTTGAACAAATCCTCCAGCCGCAGCCACAGCCCTTTGAGGAATCCAATTTCTGTCGAGAATGCCATTGTCTAAGGATTTACAACACAAAGTTAGCAAATTTTCAATTTCGTGTCCCGCAAAACGCAGAAAAATGCAGCCAAAAGTCGCCCGGCTACATCTATGCAACAATATGCGACATATACGCAAGTCGTGACTACGTAGCTAAAACATTGGAGATTTTCACGCAAGCGGTTTCGATAATTCCACGATAATTTTGCATTGTTTACAAACCTATAACCACACAATTGGAAATGAGAAAATTTTTATTCCCTTGCATCGCGCTTCTTGCGTTTTGTGCCGATGCTTCCGGAAAAACGGAAGTAATTATCCCCGACGGTTACAGCAAAGTCGTATTCCAAGACGAGTTCGACACTGACGGCATGCCCGACAACGGCAAATGGGGTTACGAACAGGGCTATGTCCGCAACGGCGAATTGCAGTACTACGCTGCGGCACGCAAGGAAAACACATATATAAAAAACGGCAACCTCCATATTGTGGCGCGCAACGACAGCGCGGCTATCGACGGCGAAATGCGTCCGGTAAGCTCCGCAAGCCTCACTACGCAAGGCAAGCACTCATGGCGGTACTGCTACGTGGAAGTACGCGCTAAATTGCCGTCGTGCCTCGGCTCATGGCCCGCAATCTGGATGATGCCTGAAAAAAGCGTTTACGGCGACTGGCCTAAAAGCGGGGAAATCGACATTATGGAACACGTCGGCTATGCACCGGAGAACGTGCATTATGCGGCACACTCCGAAAAATACAATCACGTAAAAGGAGTACAGAAAAACCGTGCCGTCCCATGCGCTAATGTCGATGGAGAATACCACATTTACGCTCTAGAATGGAAGGAAGACTCCCTTACGTGGATACTTGACGGAAAACCGATGTTCACCCTCGACAAGGAAAACGGAGCCGACTGGGAATCGTGGCCGTTCGACCAGAATTTCTACCTGATTCTCAACTTCGCTTTCGGCGGCGGATGGGGAGGGCAACAGGGGGTTGACCGCTCCGCGCTCCCGCAGGAATATCTGATAGATTATGTGCGTGTTTTCCAGTAAAAAAAACCGGCGGCTACAAAAATTAAAGAATAAGCTACATTTATGAAAGCCCGACTCCACAGAATAAAACATTAGATATGTGGACACAAGCCTTTCGGAATTATTCAAGATAATTTTACATCACAAAAAAAATACAAATCTGACGTATGAAAAAATTATTCTACACAATCGCCGCAAGTCTCTTGATTTGCGTTTCGGCCACGGCAGCGGTGCCGGGTTCTTTCAAATGGCAGGCTGTCGTCAGGGACGGCAACGGCGCTGTCCTCGCAGACAAGGAAGTAAGCGTCAATATCCGAATCCATCAGGGCGAGGCCGACGGAACAATCCTCTACGGCGAGACCCACACCGCCACCACCTCCGCATCGGGAATAGTATACCTTAATATAGGCGAGGGAGATGCCGGTGAAACTTCATTGCAGGATTTGAATTGGGCCGACGGACCGTACTTCTTGGAAGTGGAGATGGACAAGGGCGAAGGCTTCGAGAATATAGGAACTCAAGAACTGCTCAGTGTGCCTTACGCTGAATTTGCCGGAAACGCGGAAAAGGTGGTGCTCACCTCACCGAACGGCAAACAGTGGAACGTGACTATCGACGACAATGGGGAACTTAGCACTGAAGAAGTGAAGTAATCTATGGCTATGAAAAGATTGTATATTGCATTATCGCTCCTTGCGGCGGCCGCAACGGTTCACGCCGACGGCTCGCTGACCTCCGCCGCAGTTGAAGAAGGCGGAGTGGCGTGGAGCATCGAGGGCGTGGCCTCCGGCATATTGTCCGACGATGCCGCCATAGTTGCCCAAGGTTTCGTCGTTTTGCGCCCCGGCGATATGGGCGGCGTATCCGAAATCGTTTCCGACAGCGAAATGCCGGAAGTGAAGGCATATCCTAATCCGGTAGCGGAAACCCTTGTCATCGAAAACCCATCTTCCGGCAGTTATGATTGGCAAATCTGCACGCTCGACGGCAAACAGGCGCTTAACGGCAAAGGCGCGGCAGGCAAGACGGCTGTCGACTGCTCGGCTTTGACCGCGGGCGAATACATATTGACAGTAATCTCCGGCTACGGACAGCAGTCGGCAGTAATAATAAAGAAATAATACTGAGATGAAAAGGATATACACAGCAATAGCTTCACTACTGATTGCATCGGCTTCGGCCTATGCGCTCAACGCTTTCCAGTATCAGGCTACGGTCATGAACGCCGACGGCTCTTACGCCGCCGGTAAGGAACTTACCGTAAGATTGAGCGTGGTCGACGGCGAAGGCAACACGGCATACTCCGAGACCCACGATGCCACCACCGACAACTATGGGAACTTCGGCGTGATGATAGGACGCGGCACAGTGGAAAGCGGCTCTTTCGACCTTATCGACTGGTCGAAAACAGGGATGCAGCTGAAAACTGAAATCGACCGCGGCGAAGGTTACACGCTGAGCGGCGAGCAGCCGTTCAACGCCGTACCGTTCGCGCAACATGCGAAAACGGCTGCCGGAATCGTGCAACAATCGCCCGACGGAACGTTCTGGCGCATGACTGTCGACGACAATGGCAATCTCGGCACTGAAAAAGTAGTCACTTCCATTATCCCGATTCCGGAAGGCTACACCAAGATGGTGTTCAACGACGAGTTCAACGGCGAAGGCGCACCAAATCCTGAAAAATGGTCATACGAGATTGGCTATGTCCGCAACGGCGAGGAACAATATTACAGCAGCAATGAAAGGAATGCTTTTTTAAAAGACGGCAATCTCAACCTTGTTTGCTTGATAAACGACCCTCTTTATGACGATGAGGGAAATTTGCTCACCACAAAATACTCTAAGTATAAAATTGGCGAGGGAGAAAACGAAGAGACAAAAGAGGAACAACTGCACATAACATCAGGCAGTGTCCATACCCGCGACAAGGCCAAGTGGACATATTGCCGCGTCGATGTACGCGCAAAGCTCCCGACAAGCCGCGGCACATGGCCGGCTATTTGGCTGATGCCCAATGACGATGCGTTCGGCGCATGGCCCAACAGCGGGGAAATCGACATTATGGAGCATGTTGGCTACGACCCTCAAGCAGTGTATTTCACAGCCCACTGCGCAGAGCAAAACGGTGCCAACAACAAATACCACCACTACTACAGATCGCCAGTTACGCTGGATTTTGCCAACAACTACCACGTGTATTCCCTCGTGTGGGAAAAAGACCGCATATACTGGCTTGTCGACAACCAGCGCAAATGGGCTATTTCGCGTACAGGAACGAATTCATGGCGCGGTTGGCCATATTTCAAGGATTTCTACCTGATTCTCAACTTCGCTTTCGGTGGCGGATGGGGAGGACAGCAAGGAATTGATATAACATCTCTTCCTATGACCTACTATATCGACTACGTACGTGTATTCCAATAAAAAATATCAAACTACCAAATTTTAAATAATTTATTACTATGAACAAGAAATTTTTACTTTCGACAATGGCTGCATGTATGCTTGGCACAGTGCCTTCATTTGCAGCAGTAGAGTATTGGGTAAGCCTGAACGGCGACGATGCCAATGCCGGCACTGAAGCCGAGCCGTATGCCACACCGGAAATGGCCATCTTGATGGCCAACGAAGGCGAGGAAACAATAATCCACTTCGAGAAAGATGCCGAATTCCTTATTGGCAAGCTCGAAGCAGGAGAAAACAAGACCATCCGCCTCATAGGCGACAACACCCTTTTCCTTGCAGAGAAAGACCCGCTTCCACAGGGGACTAACCGCACGGCCCACCGCATCCTTGACGGCGGCGCAGGCACTAACCTCTATGTAGAGGGCATCATCTTCAAAAACGGACGCCAGATAGAATATCTCGGTGGCGGAGCCATCGGGTTCACCGGCGAGACCCTCGAAGTCAACAACTGCCAGTTCATCCACAACGAATCGGGTTCGGGCGGCAACGCAATCTGCGCCAGCGCAGAAGAGGTGATTGTGCGCAACAGCTACTTCGAGGACAACTATTCCATCGGCTATGCCGCACGCGGCGGAGCCATTGTACAAGCCGGAGTCTTTGACGAAGAAAACGGATTGCGCGGCTCTCTCGTCGTGGAAAATTGCACATTTGCCAACAACAGCGTGCTGAGCGGACAAGGCACAGCCATCGACATTTTCGACAAAGGATACAACAAAGGGGAAGGACGCTCCTACACAACATACCTGAAAGTGACCAACTGCACTTTCATCAGCAACACATCAGGCGACACCAAATATCAAGCAGCTATCGACATCACAGGCGGTGACAATTGCGAGACCTACATCACCAACAACACATTCTACGGCGGCGACGGCGCGTTCCGCCTCTATTTCCAGAACGCTCCGGTATATTTCGTGAACAACTTCGCTTACGTAGACAAAGCCACAATCCTTTCCGAATACACCACAGATGCCAATTTGGGACAGATTCAGGCTTACAACAACATCCTCTACGGCGGCGAACGCGGCGTGAACGAGAACATCTTGGAACCGGGTCTTACTACCGAGGCTGCTGCTTGCAACAACACTATCGGCACTACAAGCCAAGTTTCGATGGCGGCTCTCGGGGTGAACACCAAACTCACGACCGACGATCCTGACTCGAAAGTGCCTTATCTCGCAATCCTCAGCCAAAACAGCCCGCTCGTGAATGCAGGTCTTGACAGCTACGCCGAAATCGACGGCGAGGTGGAGAACTTCATCCCGGCTACCGACGTGCGCGGCAAGGCAAGCAACGGCAAGAAGGACATCGGCGCATTCGAGTACAACGGCCTGAATGCAGGTGTCGAGACAATCACCACTGGCGAGAACAGCAACATCGCTTTCATCTCCAACGGCTCTGAAATCGTAGTTACGAACAGCAACGGCGACGCTATGGACGTGGCTGTATACTCTGTTGATGGCAAGCTGCTCTACAACGCCCACGGCGTGAACGTGACAATCGGCAAGGACAACCTCGCAAAGGGAATAGTAATAGTTAAAGCTACTGACAACAATGGTTCCGCAACCAAGAAAATGGTTGTAATGTAATGTGACGCGGCTATTGCCGCAGGTTAAAAGGTTATGAGGTTATATGGTTATGGGGCACATAGCCTATACCTCATAACTAATTTAACCACACTTTAAAAATTCGGACATTATGAGAAATTTATTCTTTACAATAGCGTCCTCCGCATTGCTCGCATCACCGGCAATGGCGGAAGAACTCACAGTGACCCACTCTGCGGCGAGCGCGTTCGAGTCGGAACTCAACAGCGCACTCACCGATGCCGGCTTGGAAGCCGCTCAGGTAACATCGTTGAAAATCGTCAGCGCAAGCGAACCGGCAGCCGAGATGAACGTAACCGACTTCAACGCCTTGCGGGCGGCTATGTCTGCGACTTTACAAAAACTCGACCTCTCGGAAGCCGCGTTGAAAGGCAACAGTGTACCATCGAGCGACGAAAAGAACACACAATCGGGATGCGGTTCTTTGCGCGAAATGGCAGAACTGACAGAAGTTGTGCTGCCCGAAGGTTTGACATCAATCAGCAGCGGAGCTTTCCAGAACTGTAAAAAATTACAGACAATCAACCTGCCTGAAACGATAACCGACATCTGGAACTATGCTTTCGACGGATGTACTGCTTTAAGCATCACGAAACTGCCGAGTCAAATCACAATAATCACTCCGTACTGTTTCCGTGGTTGCGAGAACATGGCATTGACAGAGCTGCCGGCATTGACAGAGGTGCGCGAATATGGTTTCAGTACTTGTCGTGCCTTAAGTGTTTCCGAAATTCCCGAGACATTGACTTTGATAAAACAGAATGGGTTCGCAAGCTCAGGCGTTACATTCAGCGACTGGACAGAGGCTTTGACCTCTATCGGCGAATCGGCTTTCAGCGGCTCAAAAGTGACATTCAAGGAATGGACTCCAAAGATTGCAGAAATGCCGAAAGGCGTGTTCGGTTATGCGTATGGGATTACGGAATTTACAATACCAGAAACCATTACAAAACTTAATGATGTGACTTTCCATCTTCCGACATCTTTCTATTATGATGCAAGCGAAGATGGAGCTAACCAAGGCAAGAACTTCAAAAGAAAGCTCATCTGCCGTCTTCCAGAACCTCCGAAAGCCACTTACGGCGAGGCCGCTAAATGGAACAACACTTTTATGGAAGAAGATTGGATGATGAAAAACATCTATACCATATATGTTAAGAAAGACTATGTGGAAACATATAAAGCTACCGCTCCTTACAGCAGCATGAACGTCGAGGTGCTGACAACGCAGATGCCGGTTGCCGTTGAGGGCGGCGAGGCTACTGTTTCGACCGAGCTTGGCGAAGCCGCAGAGGGCATGCTTCCGGTCTATGAGGGCAACACCACAATCACCATCACTCCGGCCGACGACATGACAATCGAATCGGTAACCTACGGCGAAACTCCTGTGGAGGTAGAGGACAGCGTGGTGACTATCGACGTGACGCAGACTCCGGAAACTCTCACCGTAACCCTGAAGAAATCGGGAGAAGAGGCAGGTGTTGAAGGCATTGCTTCCGATGACGAAATCGTTGCAACTACCTACTACAACTTACAGGGCGTGGAAATCAGCGAGCCGGCTGAAAACGGTCTCTACATCCGCAAGCAGACCACAGCCAACGGACGCACAATCGTTGAGAAAGTGATGCTCAAGGCAATGTAATGCAACAGAAGCGTAAGAGTTTCAATCCAACGGCGGCACAGGCATCGCGCCCATGCCGCCGTTTTTTGTCACAAAAGGGTTCGATGCCACTGCGCGGCAGGCTATATGAACGGTGTCCTCCTCTGTTTGCTCTGCAAATAGGGGAGGTGTCACGAAGTGACGGAGGGGTTGCACGATTCACCGCCTTGCGGTGAAAACAGACAGTGTGCGGGGATTTCACTGCTCGCAATGATTGGTCAACCCCCTCCCGGCTCTGCCGTACTCCCCCTATTTGCTACACTCCGCTCCGCAAACAGAGGGAGACATCCCGATGCTCACGACTATTATCATGCAACTCAGCTACCTTAATTGAGCAAGCTTTTTGTATTGTTCTCGCCTTTCGCTATCTTTACATAAGACAGGATGCGGCTCGGCATAATCAAATTTGAAAACTTCGTTTTCATTTGCTTCTGCG